>Ga0307372_10000473_pt1 | contig 71829 bp, 76 predicted proteins | sample OX1MG_FD_202533 | JGI IMG/M metagenome (GOLD analysis project Ga0307372, IMG submission 202533) | Soil microbial communities from Risofladan, Vaasa, Finland - OX-1 | ecosystem: Environmental > Terrestrial > Soil > Coastal area > Acid sulfate soil | place: Finland: Risofladan, Vaasa | collected... | reverse complement strand
CCCGCGCAGCGGGCCGCGAACCGGCTGCAGGCCCAGCTCCGCTGCGCCGGCGAGCGCGGCAACGCCCGCCTGAAATACTGGAAAGTCCTGGCCACCGAGCTGCGCTGCCGCCCGGAGGACTGCACCGTCATGGTCAAGGCGGTCCTGGCCCTGCACTACATGGAACACGACCCGTTCGCCGCCGTCCGCGCTGCGTGATCAGGCCAGATCGTTACCGGGCCGCAACACTGCTGCCGCCATCACAGCCGTACCCGGAATTGCTGACCGACGCGCCACTCGGTGAGGAACTGGCCTCCAGATACCGGGGGATACGGGACACCGGCCACCGCGTGCTCGCGGCCACCACCACGGATGGCTCCACGGTATTCCGCGGGCTTATCGCCGAGCTGGCCAAGAGCAAGTGCGGGCTCGTGCTGGAACCTGCGACTGCTGCCGACGGCGGCCCGCTCGTGCCACGGCTGCCGGTGCCGGTTCTCGCCGGTGGCCTGCGGCTACGCGCAGTCCTGGTGCGCAACGGGCTGGTCGCGCCCGTGCAAGTACCCACATTGACGAGTCCGCCTGCTGGTCCTGCGCTGCCGGGCACTGACTGGGTGGGCGCGGGAGCGGAGGGGGAGCGTGGATCAGCCGCTCGGTAGCAGGTACCTGCTGCACGATGTGCTGGGGCGCGGGGCCATGGGCCAGGTTTTCGCCGGGAGCATCCGGGAGCATCCGGGAGTCTGGCGAACCTGTCGCCGTAAAGATCCTCAAGCCGGAACTGGTGTCCGATTCCGAGGTCGTCGCCCGCTTCTTCCAGGAAGCTGACCGATTTCGGCGTGGCCCGACTGTCCTACGGTGCTTCCCTGACGAAGCTGACCAGCCTGATCGGGACACCCGAGTACATGGCTCCGGAACTCGCTGATCATGACAGCGCCACGCCGGCCGCAGACTTGTATTCCACCGGCATCGTCTTGTACGAGATGCTCTGCGGCCGGACGCCGTTCGCCGGCGGCCACCCCCTGGCGGTATTGCGCCGCCAGGTGGAACAGCCTCCGCCATTCATCCCGGGGGTCCCGCAGGAGCTGTGGGACTACCTCGGGTGGCTGCTGGCCAAGGATCCGCGGTCCCGCCCGGGATCCGCGACCGAGGCTGCTGCCACGCTTGTGCCGCTGCACTCATTGCTGGCCGGACTGCCTGCTCTGCTGCCGCTCGAGCGCCCCCGGCGGCGGTGCAGCCGCCGCCCGCCGCTGGGCGGCCCGGGCGTCGCGGCCGGCCCGGTGACGATGCCAGCAGACCGGGCTCAGCACGGGACGGTGCTTCGCCACCGCGACCGGGGAGACCTCACGGACGCGGATGCTGCACCAGGTCGCAGTGACTCGCGTGCGCCGCGCTCCCGCCCGCTGCTGCGGCAGCCGGAGGATGAGCCGCGGCGTCCGCAGCCGGTCGGGGCGCTGGCCCTGGGAGCCGGGCGGAGGCGCCTCGGCCCAGGCTCTCGGCCGGTGGTCCTGGCCTTGCCGGCGGCCCTGGTAGTGCTGGCCGTCGCGATCGGAGTCGTGCTGATGCGCTCGCAGCACGCTGCCTCAGATGTCACCCATCCGGCTGCGGCAGTCTCCTATTCCTTCGCCCCCGAGCAGTACCAGAATGGGCTTCTGATCGTGCGGCGCTGGACCCTGAGCGGCCGGGGTGGATCGCTGCTGACCGAGACGGTCACCGCCAGCAGCGCCACTGGCAAGGCGATCCGGGTGCACTTTCAAGAGGCGATACCAACGGCCAAGAGGCGATACCAACGGCGATCGCAGCCACGCTCCAGACGGTGCACTTCGCACCTGCTCCGGCCAGGATCATTCAGGCGGATCCTGTCGTTGAGTGGCAGCTGCGGCTGCCAGCGGAGCGGAGCCTCACCATTGGCTACCGCGCGACGGTTCCTGCTGCCGGGGCCACTGCGGCCCGGCTGGCGCGGTGGGTAAGAGCTTTCAACACGCTGACGGCGGGCCTCAGCGCGCCCAAGGCCGTCACGATCCAGCTACGTGCGCTGATCATCAAGCCGCAGACGCTGCGGATAGCCAGGGCTGCCACCGCACAGCTAGCGCTGAGTGTCCAGCTCAGCAAGGGAGGCCGGGTCCCGCGGCAGATCCTTTCCGGGGCGGCGTGGACGGCGGCCAACCCGGCCGTCGCTGTCGTGAATTCGTCCGGGCTGGTGACCGGTATCGGGTCGGGGACCACCTCCGTGACCGCGCAGATCGGGAAGGCTCGCGCCGTGATCGCCGTGATCGCCGTGACCGTCACTGGTTCCTCGAGTCTCGCTGCAGGTGGCGCCCCGGCCACGGTGGGCGGTGGCGGATCGGGCTCTCACGGCTCCGGCGTCAGCGGAGTTGGCGGCGGGTCCACCAGCGGCGCAGGCAAGCCAACCCCCCGGTCCACCGTGGTCACGCCCGCGACCACTGCGCCGGCGCCGGTTAGTGACCCGGCGCCCGCTTCGAGTTCCGCGCAGGCACCAGCCCCGCCCCCGCCCCCGCCTCCGGCCCCCTCGACGCATTCCGAGACCGTCGGTGGCGTCACGCACACCTGGACCAATTACTCGAACGCCGGCGGGACTGAGGGCTCCTCCATCCCCAGCAACCAGACCGTGCAGGTGAGCTGTAAAGTCCAGGGATTCAAAGTGGCGGACGGCGACACCTGGTGGTACCGGATCGCGTCATCACCGTGGAACAACGCCTTCTACGCCTCAGCTGATGCGTTCTACAACGATGGCCAGACTCCGGGGAGTCTGACCGGGACGCCATTCGTGGACGGCAGCGTGCCGAACTGCTGACCGCCTCGGCGGGTTGGCTGTGCCGCCGGTCAGCGCTGGCGCAGCAGGATGGCCGATGGTCTCTGCCGTCCGTGGCGTGCGGGTGCCCCGGCGGCGGGCTCTTGACAGGGTCGCCGCGCTTGCCCTGGCTGCCGCAGGCGGTGTCCCCGCTGCCGGGTTGGCCAGCGCTTCGCCCGCGGCTTCGACGACTTCGGGCCGCCCGAGATCTTCACGACCGCCGACGCGACCACGATCGAGCACTGGGCGGCAGCCACGCACCTGGCGGAGTTGTCGTTCTGGGCACTGGAAAGGGACAACGGCGGCTGCCCGGGCACTGGGGGCAGCGACAGCTGCTCCGGGATCACCGAGGCGACGTGGCAGTCCAGCCACACCTTCGAGCCCTTCACCAGCCGCTAACCCCGGGTGGCTGCGCAGCCCAACCGTCACGTCACATTAACCACATTAACCACACTGGCCTCGCGTGCCCCGTTATGGGTTTGTGATGTGGTGGGCAGGTTCGGCGTCAGGCAGCATGATGCTGGGGGGAGCAGTGGTGCGGAGCCGGGTTGCCCATGCTTCGGGAGACCGTGCCGACGATGTGCATACGCGTGGCGGCCAGGCTCCGCCGAGTGCCATGGTTCGATCAGGGGCATGGCCTGCGGGCGCGCAGTTGGTTTGCGGCCTGCCCAGCCTGGTAGGCGGAATGCGCTGGCCGAACGGAAGGGAATCAGTCATGTCTGAAGCCACGCCCGGCGACCATCCCAGCCCGGCCGGTACCGGGCCCGCTGGCCCGGATGCCCTGATCGAGGAACTGGACCAGGCCGAGTGCCTCCGGCTGGTCTCGGGCCAGGAGGTCGGCCGGATCGCCTACAACGGACGGTTCGGTCCCACGGTCGTTCCGGTGAACTACCTGCTGTACGAGGAGAGCATCGTCTTCCGGACCGGTCAGGACAGCCCCATGGATGAGGATCTGCGCACCGGGATAGCGGACGCCGAGTACAAGATCGCTTTCGAGATCGACGAGCTTCATCCGGTCACCAGGGACGGGTGGAGCGTCCTCGTCCAGGGATCCGCGCACCACGTGACATCCGAGGAAGAGCGCGCGGCGGTGGCCCAGGCGGATGTCAGCCCATGGCCCGGGGGCCCGAAGGAGTTGTTCATGCGCATCCGGCCCACCCGGATCACCGGGCGGCGCATCAGCCATCCTGGGTGACCGGCGCGCTCTTCCCGCGCGCCGGGCGACGGGCCGACGGCGCGCGCACATTCCGGATCAGCGCGGCGCATGGTGTCCGGCGCGCTGGCGGTGCGCAGGACCGCGGCGGTCCGTCCGTAGTCCGTAGCGCCCCCTGCGGCGCGCCGACCAGCGTGCGCTGACCGCGTTTGGCCTCGCGCCGGCCAGCATCCGCAGCCGCCGCGGCCAGTCGGCTGGCCTCCCCGCCGGACGAGCGGACCCGCCGCCCGGGTCCGGATGGCCGCTTATCCCGGGTCCTTGGACTCTGCCCACGACCCGGGCTGACCCGCAAGGGTCGAGGTACCGGATACGGCGAGTGCGTCTTAGGCGTGCGTTGCGCACAACGACAGGAGAAGGACATGGCGGGGTTTGACGTCGCAGAGCTATCCGCGCTGGAGATCCTGGACTCGCGTGGCCGGCCCACGCTGGCGGCTACGGTCCGGCTTGGCGACGGGACGACGGCCCGTGCCGGGGTGCCGTCCGGCGCGTCGACCGGGTCGCGGGAGGCAGTGGAGCGACGCGACGGCGACCCCGCCCGCTACGCAGGCAAGGGGGTGCGCGGCGCGGTCGCCGCCGTGAACTCCGAACTCGCTGACCTGCTGCGCGGACGATCATGGTCCGGGCTGGCCGAGGCAGACCAGGCGATGATCGCCCTTGACGGCACCGCCAGCAAGAGCAGGCTCGGCGCCAACGCCATCGTCGGCGTGTCGATGGCCCTCGCCCGGGCGCTGGCCGCCTCCGCAGGCGTCCCGCTGTGGCGCTGGCTCAACCCGGACGGGGTGACCCCGTGCCTGCCGGTGCCGCACTTCAACGTGCTCAACGGCGGGGTGCACGCGCCCAACGAACTCGACTTCCAGGAGTTCATGGTCGCGCCGCTGGGTGCCCCGTCAGTGGCCGAGGCGGTGCGTGCTGGCGCCGAGGTGTACGCGGCGCTGCGCCTCGAACTCGCCGACCGGAAGCTTTCCACCGGGCTCGGCGACGAGGGCCCCCCGCACGAACGTAAGGCAGAAGAGAGGCGGACCTCGATGCCTGACACGCGATCGCACACTTCGGTGGAAGTAGTGGAGGCCACTCGCGAAGAGGGCCAGGCCATGCTTGACCGTGCTGCCCGGGAAGTCCTGAACATCTCAGGGACTGAGTTCCTGGCCAAGTGGGACGCAGGGGAATACGAGGACTCCGCTGATCCGGCGATCACCAGAGTCGCCATGCTGATCCCCTTTGCCCGGTAGGACTCCGCGCGAGGCAGTCGATGCTTTCCTCGAACCGCTGAGGGACACAATCTCGTGCGTCGCGCGGGCAAAATCACCCTGTCTCATGATGGGTGGGGCAAGACGGGCAAGGTCCACGGGTTAACCATAAACAGCGACCGGCCCGTGAGGCTGATGTGTCGCCCCATGCTCATGCTTCGGATAGGACACCAGCGTCTGGTGGAGCGGCATCCTGGACGTCCTGTTCGGCGGGGAGCGATCCGTGAATGATCTCGTCGCGCTACTCGGCCTGGCGCAGCCGCTGGTGTCCAAGCACTTGCGCGTGCTCAGGGAGGTCGGGCTGGTGGAGGTGCGCGGTGCCGGGCGGCAGCGGATGTACCGGCTCAACGCTCAGCCGCTCAAGCCCATCTACGACTGGGTGAAGGACTACGAGCGGTCCTGGTCGCAGCGCTTCGACCGGCTGGACGCCGTGCTGGTTGACTGTGCCGACCCGTACCGCCTCGCGCTGTGGTGGCAGCAGCACCTGGCGGCTGTCGAAGGCCGCCAGTAACCCCGGGTCGGCCTGGATCTGGTCGAGAGTCTGCTCCTTGAGGCGCAGCAACTCCTTCAGCACGTAGCTGTCACACGTCTCCCGCAGCCCCTCCTTGGACCCGAAATGGTGCCGGATGAGGCCGCCGGGGACGCGCAGCGCACCATCACGGCGCACAGCAGCGCCGCGTCCGCGGTGGCCACCCACAGGCGGCGCTCGCCGAAAGCCAGCGGCACATAACCGCTGCGCAGGCGACGGCCAGCGCCCACCGGGCCAGGGCAGCCCGGCGCGGCGCCCCGGGGCCGGTGCCGCGGGCCCGCCATGCCCCCGCCCGGCTAATCCAGCGGTGCCCCGACGCGCTCGCGGACCTCCTGGACAGCCCAGTTGTTGCCGTCGGGATCGGTGAAGAAGACGAATTTCCCGCCGTCCCGTGGGTCCAGCGTCTGGACCGCCGAGACCTCGACACCCCGCCCGGCCAGCTCGGTGCGGGCTGCCTCGATGTCGGTGACGACCAGCTGCAGGCTGCCCGATGACCCGAGGTCGGTGCCCGCGCTCACCAGCACGGGGCCGATGACGACCGAGCAAGCCGACCCGGGCGGTGTCATGTGCACCACCCGCATGGCCTCCGTCGGCCGGGTGTCAGCATCCAGCTGAAATCCCAGCTTGCTGAGGTAGAAGTCCTTCGCCCGGTCGATGTCGGTGACCGGGACCACCACGACTTCCAGCTTCCAGTCCATGAGTCCGTCCTTCCGGTTGCCGCGCGCGGATCGCGCTCTCACCATGAGGTCGGAGCTGCGGCGCGCGTCTCGACATGCCCAGCGAACCTGGCAGCGTGCCCCCACGCTGGGCCAGGTCGGCCGACCAGGGTGATTGATAGCCTGCACTGGATACACGACGGTGAGCTTGTCGTCGTCGCGACCCGCGGGAAAGTCGTCATGCCGAGCAGGAGATCGCCGGAGGCCATCGGCCCGGTGCCGACGGGCCCGGTGCCGACGGGCCCGGTGCCGACGGGCCCCGTGCCGACGCTGTCGCGGCGGCATGCGGCTGGCGCGCCCAGCGCGCGCGGCCTGCTGTTCACGCTGCTGGGCGAGCTTGTGCTGAGCGGCGACGGGACGGCCTGGACCTCGGCGGTGCTCGCTGCCTTCGCCCGGCTCGGGATCGAGGAGAAGGCGACGCGGCAGGCGCTGATACGCACCGCCGCGGCCGGCTGGCTGGATGCGGAAAAGCTCGGCCGCCGCACCAGGTGGCGGCTGACCGCCAGCGCACGGCGGCTGCTGACCGATGGCGCGGAGCGGATCTACTCCTTCACCGGCCCCGCGGAGGGCTGGGACGGCCGCTGGCTGCTGGTCTACGCACGCATCCCGGAGAGCGACCGCCGCGCCCGGCATGTGGTGCGCAGCCGCCTGAGCTGGGCTGGCTTCGGGTCCCTGGGCGCGGGCCTGTGGATCAGCCCGCATCCGGACCGGGCGGGGGAGGCGACCGAGGTGGCGCGCGAGGCCGGCATCGCCGAGGACGCGCACCTGTTCGTGGCGAGACGATCCGGGCTTGCCGACGTGCGGGTCATGGTGGCCGCCGCGTGGGACCTGGGAGCGGTCGAGGAACAGTACGAGCAGTTCATCGAGGAGTTCCGCGCCGCCGCGCCGGAGGACGTGCTGGCCCGCCAGGTTGAGCTGGTGCACGCCTGGCGGCGGTTCCCGTCGGTCGATCCCGTGCTGCCGCGGGAACTCCTGCCGGCTCGCTGGAGCGGGCTGAAGGCGGCCAGGCTGTTCGCCGACCGGCATCAGCGATGGTCAGCCGACGCCCGGATGGAATGGAAACGCCTCAACGACATCGGCTGAGTTCCCGCCGCAAGCAGCCGCGCCGCGAGCGCGGTGCTTTTTGGCTCGCCGGCGGCACACAATGCACCGCACTGACACAATGCACCGCGCTGATGAGGGCTGGCCCCATAAATGCTACGGAAGATTGACGTACTTACTCGCAACCGTAGAACATAGTGGTACTCGCCGCAGAGCGGAAGGATGATCATGACCAGCAGGGTCGACTTCCAGGCGGATCCCGCGCACTACAAGCACTGGCGGCTGGCCTGCGACGGGCCGGTCGCGACGCTGACGATGGACGTCGACGAGCAGGGCGGCCTCGCCCCCGGGTACGAGCTGAAGCTGAACTCCTACGACCTCGGCGTGGACATCGAGCTCTACGATGCGGTGCAGCGGCTGCGGTTCGAGCATCCCGAGGTCCGCGCCGTCGTGCTGACCAGCGGCAAGGAGAAGATCTTCTGCGCGGGCGCGAACATCCGCATGCTGGCCGCCGCGGCGCACCCGTGGAAGGTCAACTTCTGCAAATTCACGAACGAGACACGCAACGGGCTCGAGGACGCGACCCTCAACTCGGGCCAGACCTACCTGGCCGCGCTGAACGGGACGGCGTCCGGCGGCGGCTACGAGCTCGCGCTGGCCTGCGAGCACATCATGCTCATCGACGACCGCTCCGCGGCGGTGTCGTTGCCGGAACTGCCGCTGCTGGGGGTGCTGCCGGGCACCGGCGGGCTGACCCGGGTCACCGACAAGCGGCACGTGCGCCGCGACCTGGCTGACTACTTCTCGACCAGGTCGGAGGGCGTCGGCGGCAAGAAGGCCGTGCAGTGGCGGCTCGTCGACGAGGCCGTCCCGCGGGCCACCTGGGACGAGATCGTCGCGCAGCGGGCCGGGGAGCTGGCCGGGCGGTCCAGCCGGCCAGCGGGCGCGGCGGGCATCGAGCTGACCCCGCTGGCGAAGACCCGTACCGACGGGCAGATCTCCTACTCCTGCGTGGCGGCCACGCTCGACCGGGCGCGGGGAGTCGCCGAGATCACCGTCAGCGGCCCGGATGCCGACGCCCCGGCCGGCATCGCCGCCGTGCATGAGCAGGGCGCCCGCTTCTGGACCCTGGCGATGACCCGCGAGCTGGACGACCTGATCCTGGACCTGCGGACCAACGAGCTCGAGCTGGGCACCTGGGTGCTGCGCACGCGCGGCGACGCGCGGCGGGTGCTGGGCTATGACCGCTTGCTGCTGGAGGCCGGCGACGACTGGCTGGCCAACGAGATCATCCACTACCTCAAGCGCACCCTCAAGCGGCTGGACGTCACCAGCCGCAGCCTGCTCGCGCTGATCGAGCCGGGCAGCTGCTTCGCCGGCTCGCTGCTGGAACTCGCGCTGGCCGCGGACCGCTCATTCCACCTGTCCGGTGTGTTCGAAGAGGTCGACCCCGCCGCCGACCCGGTCGCGGTCACCGTCGGCCCGGCGAATCTCGGCCCGCTGCCGATGAGCAACGGGTTGACCCGGCTGCAGACGCGATACCTCGGTGACGAGAAGGGACTCGCCGCGGTCGAGAAGGTGGCCGCCGACGCGCTGCCGGCGGACGAGGCCGCGGAACTCGGGCTGGTCACGTTCGCCCCTGATGACATCGACTGGGATGAGGAGGTCCGCATCGCGGTCGAGGAGCGGGCCAGTTTCAGCCCCGACGCCCTGACCGGCCTGGAAGCGAACTACCGCTTTCCCGGCCCCGAGACACTCGAGACCAAGATCTTCGGTCGGCTGACCGCCTGGCAGAACTGGATCTTCTACCGCCCGAACGCCTCCGGCCCCGACGGGGCGCTGCGCAGGTACGGCACCGGGCAGCGCGCTGACTTCGATCGAAAGCGAGTCTGACCAGCATGACGACGGCACCCGACTACACCGAGAAGATCCCGAACAACGTCGACCTGCGCGAGGACCGGCGGCTGCAGCGGGCGTTGGAGTCCTGGCAGCCGAACTTCCTGCACTGGTGGGAGTCGATGGGCCCGACGCTGCCCACCCGCGACGTCTACCTGCGCACCGCCATCAACGTCGGCCGTGAGGGCTGGGCGCACTTCGGGCACGTCGCGATGAAGGACTACCGCTGGGGCATCTTCCTGGCCGAGCGGAACGCCGGACGCCAGATCGGGTTCGGTGCGCACAAGGGCGAGCCTGCCTGGCAGAAGGTCCCCGGCGAGTACCGCGCGGACCTGCGGCGGCTGATCGTCATCCAGGGTGACACCGAGCCGGCCTCGGTCGAGCAGCAGCGCAACCTCGGCGCCACCGCGCCGAGCCTGTACGACCTGCGCAACCTGTTCCAGGTCAATGTGGAAGAGGGCCGGCACCTGTGGGCCATGGTCTACCTGCTGCACGCCTACTTCGGCCGCGAGGGCCGGGAGGAAGCCGAGGAACTGCTGCACCGGCACTCCGGCAGCGCCGAATCGCCCCGGATCCTCGGCGCGTTCAACGAGGAGACGCCGGACTGGCTGTCGTTCTTCATGTTCACCTACTTCACCGACCGGGACGGCAAGTACCAGCTCGGCACGCTGAAGGAGTCGGCGTTCGACCCGCTGTCGCGGACAGCTGAGTTCATGCTCAAGGAAGAAGCGCACCACATGATGGTCGGCACCACCGGCATCGACCGGGTGGTGGAGCGGGCCGCGCAGCTCATGGTGGAGCACGAGACCGACGACGCCGGGCCGTACGGCGCGATCGGCCTGAACGTCATCCAGAAGTACCTGAACTTCCACTACAGCGTGTCGCTCGACCTGTTCGGCGGCGAGACATCCACGAACGTCGCCAACTACTACACCGCCGGCCTGAAGGGGCGCTGGCTGGAGGAGCGGCGGAAGGACGACCACCGGCTGACCGGCGACTCGATCATGGTCGACGCGCTGACCGACGCCGGGAATGGTAGGCAGAGCATCGGCCAGACCGAGGTCGTCGCGCTCGTCGGCCTCAACACCGACCTGCGCCGGGAGTACATCTCCGACTGCCAGAGCGGGGTCAACCGGTGGAACAAGATCCTCACCGAGGCGGGGCTCCCGCAGCGGCTCAAGCTGCCGCATATCGCGTTCAACCGCAAGGTGGGCGCGTTCGCCAGCGTGGAGGCGAGCCCGGACGGCGAACTGCTGTCGCCGGATGAGTGGGCGCGGCGGGCGGGGCAGTGGCTGCCCACTGAGGTGGACAAGACACATGTCCGCTCGCTCATGCAGCCCGTGCACGAACGCGGCAAGATCGCCGCCTGGATCGCCCCGCCGCGCAACGGGATCAACGGCAAGCCCTTCGACTACGACTACGTTCACCTCGCCTAGGCGACCGCACCTGAAACCGCCCAACCCGGAAACGGAGGGCAGCAGCAGTGCCGCAGCTGTTCAACGCGTGTGCCTACCTGCTTGACCGGCGGCTGGCTGCGGGGGACGGGCAGCGCACGGCGCTGACCGGCCCCGCCGGGGACCTCGGTTACGCCCAGCTGCACGAGCGGGTCTGCCGGACCGCGGCGGCCTTGCGCTCCCTCGGGCTGCAGCCCGAGCAGCGCGTGCTGATGCTGATGGCTGACTCGCCACAGTTCGTTGTCATCTATCTCGCAGGGCTGCGGATGGGCGCGATCCCTGTTCCGGTGTCCACCATGCTGCACGCCGACGCCGTGGCCGAACTGCTGCAGGATTCGCGTGCCAGATTCCTCGCCGCCACCAGCGAGTTCGCCGGCACTGCCGTGGCAGCGGCCGCCACCGCGCCTGACCTCGCCGGCATCCTGGCGGACGGCGTCCCGGCCGGCAGCCCCGTCCCGGTGCACCGGATCGACGGGCTCGCCGCCGGGCCGTTCGACGAGGCGGTGTACCCGACAACGGCGGACTCGCCGGCGTTCTGGCTCTACACCTCCGGCACGACCGGCACGCCGAAGGCCGCGATGCACCGGCACGCGTCGATCCGGGTGGTCTGCGAGACCTACGGCGCCCAGGTGCTCGGTATCCGCCGTGACGACAGGTGCCTGTCGGCGGCCAAGGCGTTCTTCGCCTACGGCCTCGGCAACTCGCTGCTGTTCCCCTTCTCGGTCGGCGCGGCGAGCGTGCTCGAGCCGACCCCGTCGAAACCGGACGTCATCGCCGACGCGGCGGGGAAGCACGGGGCGACCCTGTTCTTCGCCGGCCCGACCTTCTTCGCGAACATGCTCCGGGCCCGCCTGCCCGCCGACGCGCTGCCCGGGGTGCGGCTGGCCGCCTCGGCCGGGGAGGCGCTGCCCGCCAGCTTGTACTCGCGGTGGACAGCGCACTTCGGCATCGACATCCTCGACGGCATCGGCATGACCGAGATGCTGCACATCTTCCTGTCCAACCGCCCGGCGCAGGTGCGGCCCGGCACCACCGGCGTCGCCGTCCCCGGCTACGACCTGCGGGTGGTCGACGAAGCCGGGAACGACCTGCCGCCGGGAACTCCCGGCACGCTGTACGTGCGGGGGGACTCGGCCGCGACCGGGTACTGGTCGCGCTACGACGCCTCACGCCAGGTCTACCAGGGGGAGTGGCTGCGCACCGGGGACACCTACGTGCAGGACGCCGACGGCTACTACACCTGCCTCGGCCGCACCGGCGACATGCTCAAGACCAGCGGCATGTGGGTATCGCCGGCCGAGGTCGAAGCCCGGCTGCTCGCCCACGAGGCGGTCGCCCAGGCGGTCGTTGTCGCCGCCCACGACGCCGAGGGGCTGGAGAAGCCGGTCGCGTACGTGATCCTGGAGGCCGGTCAGGCCGCCACCGAGGATGAGCTGATCGAGTTCTGCCGCGAAGCGCTGCCGTCCTTCAAGCGCCCCCGCAAGGTGGTGCTCGTCGCCAGCTACCCGACGACCGCCACCGGGAAAGTCCGCCGGGTCGAACTGCGCACGATGGCCACCACCGCCCTGCTCGCCAGCGAGCCGCCGGCGCGGGCCGTGCCACCCGGCAGCGGGGGTCCTGACGACGCCGAGCGGAGGTCCCGATGACATATGCCCTGCGCAGTTACGCGGAGGGACGCTGGCGCGGCGGCACCGGAGAGCAGCGCCCGCTGCTGGACGCCGCGACCGGTGAGGTCGTGGCCAGCATCCCGGCACGCGGCCCGGACGCGGCGGCCATGCTCGGCCACGCGCGTACCGTGGGCGGCCCGGCGCTGCGTGCGCTCACCTTCACTGAGCGCGCGGCGATCCTCAGGGCGCTGGCCAGGCACCTGTCCGGGTGCCTGCTCGGCCAGCTGACCCCGCAGGACACGCTCGCCTTCACCGGCTCCGCAGCCACCGCGCTCACCCTGCGCACGCACCCCGTCGTGGCCGGCCGCGCGGTCACCTTCAACGCCGAGGCGGACTCGCTGAACTGCTCGATCCTCGGGCCGGACGTCACCGCGGATGATCCCGAGTTCGACCTGTACGGCACGCGGCTGATCACCGAGATGACCGTGAAGGCCGGCCAGAAGCGCACCGCGATCCGGCGCGCCTTCGTGCCCGCTCCCCTCGCCGGGGCCGTGGCTGATGCGGTTGCGTCCCGCCTTGCCGAAGTGGTCGTCGGCAACCCCGCGGACCCGGGCGTGCAGCTGGGGGCCCTGGCCAGCCTCGGGCAGCGCGAGGAGGTGCGCCAGGCTGTCACCCGGCTCGCTGCGGTCACCCGGCCGGTGTTCGGCGACGCCGCGAAGGTCCAGGTCGTTGGCGCGGATGCCGAGCGCGGCGCGTTCCTGTCGCCGATCCTGCTGCGCACCGAGGACGCCTTCGCCGCGCCGGTGCACGGGGTCGAGGCGTTCGGCCCGGTGAGCACACTGCTGCCGTACCGGGATCTGCGTGGCCATGCCGCAGCTGCTGCACGGCGGCCCGGGGCGGGCCGGCGGTGGCGCGGAACTCGGCGGTCTCCGCGCCGTGCGGCACTACCTGCAGCGCACCGCGGTCCAAGGACGAGGGCCGTGACCACCTCACCGCCAGCCGCTGACGCGGCTGGCGGTGAGGTCGTCGCCGAGGCTCACCACGGCCTCATCGAGGTAGCGCCCCCGGCTGCCGTGCCCGGGTCGTTGGTGCCGGGCCTGCCAGACCAGGATGCTGGCGAGGAGGACCGAGACCGCGATCGCCGTCGTGTGGCCGACCGCGGCCACCTCCAGCGTGCTCAGGCCCTGGAAGAGGTGGCCGACGAAGACAAGGGCGGCGAGATCGACCGTGGCGGCCACCCGGGCCTGCCACGAGCCATACAGCATGGCCACCGCGATGGCGGACACGACGACGTAGGACGGCCCCACGTCCAGGATGCGGGTCTCGGAGGCCGGCAGCGGGCCGTTCATCACCCGGTAGTCGAGGATGCCCTCGCTCACCAGCGTGCCGATGACGTGCCCGGTGACGCAGACCACCGCTGTCCGCCAGTTCCCCAGCGCCCGGTTGGCGCTGAACAAGGCAAGGGCGATCAGGGCAGGCCAGGCGGTTGCGGACCCTCCCGAGACGAACGCCGACGCGACCAGCGAGCCCACCGGGTCGTGGCGCAGGTTGACCACGTCGGTGCTGGCCCACCGCAGTACGGCCGACTGATCGCGGGAGGACAGGGCCGCGTAGCCCAGCTGGGCGAGGACGAAGCAGGCCAGGTACGTCCAGGCGACCCCGTATCTGGCCAGCAGGGTCCGGGACAGCAGGGTCCGCGCGGGGAGGCGGGTCATCGGCGGCCAGGGCCGCCGGGACTGCGGTGCATGAACCCAGTGTCCACCTGCCGCCTGGAGATTTCCTGTGAGCTTTCACGGTTAACAGCTATGTAAAGTCATATCACTATAATGATTAACATATCTGTCAACCTAGCTTTGAGGGCGGCATGCACCTCAGCTACCGGCAGCTACCGGCAGCGGGACGGCGCACCGGGACCGGCGGCGCTCCGGCAGCCGGACACCAGGCTGTGCCCGGCAGCCGGGCCGGGACCGGATCATCACTGCGACCTACACGGGCGCGCGGCGGGCGGCGGCGCTCGCTGCGTGGGGCGCTCTCGGCAGCGGCGGCGCCGCCGTCGGCGTCCTGGCCGGCGGGCTGCTGACGAGCGGGTTCGGCTGGCGGTCCGTGTTCCTCATCAACGTGCCCATCGGGGCGGTGGCCGGGATCGCGAGCCTGCGCATGGTCCCGGCCACCGCCGCCGTCCGGGGCCAGGGCAGCGGCCGGAAGCTTGACCTGCCCGGGGCGCTGCTGGTGGTCGCGAGCCTCGGCATCGGCGTCCTCGCGCTGGCCGGGACCGACACCCACGGCTGGGGCTCTGCCTCGCGGCGCGACTGCTGCCACGGTCCGGCGCGCGCGTGCTGGCTACCGCCGGCCTGGCGATCATGGCGGGCGGCGGCCTGTGGCTGGCGGGCATGACCGCCGGCGTCGGCTACAGCACCGGCGTGCTGCCCGGCCTGGTGCTCCTCGGGCTTGGCATCGGGCTGGTCTTCCCCGCTGCGACGGTCTCGGCGATGAGCAACGTCACCGCCGGGCGGGAGGGGCTGGCATCCGGCATGATGACGACAGCGCACGAGGTGGGCGCCGCCTTGGGTGTCGCGGTCTTCCCCGCGGTCGCCGCAGCCGGCCAGGCAGCCGCGGTTGGGCCCGCACCAACCGGGCAGCCGCTCACCAGGCAGGCTGCTAACCAGGCACCGGACCGAGGGAGTGGCGGATGGAAGCACCGGCCACGGATCATCGCAGGGCGACCGCCGAGCGCAACGTCCGGGCGATCCTCGACGCGGTCGAGGACCTGCTCGGGCGGCGCAGCCAGGTGAGCATCTCGGCGGTCGCCGCTCAGGCCGGCGTCTCCAGGGTCACCGTCTACTCGCATTTCCCGACGACCGAAGCGCTGCTGGAAGCTGTGGTGCGCCGGGCGGTCGGCCGCACCGCGACCGCGCTGGAGGCCGCCCAGCCGGACAGCGGCCCGCCGCCGGAGGCGCTGGAGCGGCTGCTGGCCGCTGGCTGGCGCGAACTCGACCGCAACAGCGCCATGGCAGCGGCAGCCGCCACTCAGCTCAGCCCGGCTGCACTCACCCGCAGCCACGAAGCCGCGCACCAGCGTGTCCTCGAGCTGGTCAACCGGGGCCGGGCCGATGGCTCGTTCCGCGCCGACCTGCCTGCCGACTGGCTGGTGGCGAGCATTTTCGCCCTGATTCATGCCTGCGCGGACGAGGCCCGCGCAGGTCGGCTCGATGCGGACAGCGCGCTTGCCGTGCTGACGGCGACCATCCGCGACCTCATCACCGCGCCGGGATCCGGCTGACCGGCGGCCCCGCCCGGATGCGCTGGCTCAGGCAGGCCACTGCTCACCCGGGGAGTGGCCGAGGGCCTTCTCGAACCAGTGGTGGGCGTAGGGCTCGTCGTTGAACGCGGCCACCTCCCGGTAGCCGGCCGCCCGGTACAGGCCGATCGCCTCGTCCAGGGCGCGGTTGGTTTCCAGCCGCAGCGCGGCGATCCCGTTGGCCGCCGCATGGGCCTCCAGGCAGGTGAGGAGCCGGCGCCCGAGCCCGAGGCCACGGACCGCGGGGGCGACCCACATCCGCTTGATCTCGGCCGGCGCGTCGCCGTGGAACTTCAGCGCGCCGAAAGTCCGCCGGGCCTCGCCGGGGGGGCAGGGCCTGGGCACCGAGGCGGGGCCGCTTCGCCGACCCGCCGCCTGGTGCGGCGCTGTTCTTCGCCGCGGACCCCGCTGCGCGCCCGGCCGCGGAGGAACTCATCGCCGCCGTGGGGCTCGAGTCGGCCTTCGTCGGTGATGCCGCTGCGGCTGAGACCGTCGACGCGTTGCTGCCCTTGTGGTTTGCACTGGTCAAGCAGCACGGCGGGAACCGCAGGCTAGCGCTCAGCGTCGTGCGGTAGGCCCTCCTGGGCCGGGGGCTGGCCGTCTCCTGGCGCCCCGGCCGGCTCCCGCTGGCCCGCTCTGCCCGGGTGCCGCTGGTACGCCCTGTGCCTGGCGTTCTTCATCGAGGTGCTCGGCCCGACCAGCGTGTTCACGGCCGGGCCGTCCATCGGGCAGCCGCTGGGCCTGACGCAGGCCGGCCTGCAGTGGAGCTTCACGGCCGCGACGCTTCCCGCGGGCGCAGTCGGCTGCCAATGCCGGAGGGACTTTCGGGTCGGGCTCTGGTGACATCCTTCTCTACCTGGCTGCGGGCGCGCCCTGAATGGATGGAGGTGATCCTGGCAGGGGTTGACGGCTGTCAAGCGCCACCGTGCTGCCCGGCCCGCCAGCGGGCCGGGACAGGCTTGCGGCGGTCACGGGGAATTGAGGTGCCCAATGGCGCGCCAGGCCAATCTCGCAGCCACGCTGGGCAGTTGGAGCGCACGCCACCGGATATCCGCCATTGCGGGGTGGTTGCTGCTTGTCATTGCGACGATGCTGATCGGCGGCGCGGTGGGCCAGGTCACCATGACGCAAGCCGAGTACGGCACGGGTGAATCCGGCCGCGCCCAGCGGCTCCTCACCGACGCGGGCGTGGCGCAGCCGGCCCAGGAACTGGTGCTCGTGCACAGTGCCACGGCTGGGGCGACCGGCTTGCAGGCCGCCGTGCGCGCGGTCATCTCCGGCGTGCAGGCCACCGGCCGGGTTCAGGATGTGCGCGCCCCGGTTGTCTCCGCCAGCCGGCCTGATGTGCTCATCCAGTTCGCGATGAAGGGCAACCCGGACACGTCCGCCAACCGGGTGCAGCCCGTGCTGGACGCGGTAGCCAGGGCGCGAGCCGCCTATCCGGACGTGACGATCGAGCAGTTCGGCCAGGCCAGCGCGAACAAGTGGTTCAACGACACGATCATGAAGGACTTCAAGCAGGCCGAGTGGACGGCCGTTCCGCTGGCGCTCGGCATCCTGCTCGTGGTCTTCGGCGCGCTGGTGGCCGCCAGCTTGCCGGTGGTCCTCGCGCTCACCGCGTTCTTCGCCGCCAACGGGCTACTCGCCCTGATCAGCCACGCGATGCACGTGGACACGTCGGCCAGCTCGGTGATGCTGCTGATGGGCCTGGCGGTGGGCGTCGACTACTGCCTGTTCTACCTGCGCCGGGAACGCGAGGAGCGCGCTGCCGGACGGGACCCGCAGGCCGCGCTGCGCATCGCCGCCGCCACGTCCGGACGGTCGGTGCTGATCTCCGGCCTGACGGTGATGGTGGCGATGGCCGGGATGTTCCTGTCCGGCATGCAGCTGTTCGCCGGCTTCGCCATCGCGACCATCTCGGTCGTGCTCATCGCCATGGTGGGGTCGGTAACCGTGCTGCCCGCCCTGATGTCGCTGCTCGGCGACAAGGTGGAGTTCGGGCGGATACCGTTCCTCGGCCGGGCGCGCCGCTCCTCAGGCGGGGGCCGCATCTGGAACGCGGTGCTCGGCGGGGTGCTGGCCCGGCCGGGCATCTCCGCCGCTCTCGCGGCAGGGTTCCTGCTCGCCGTCGCGGCGCCAGCGGCCGGCCTGCACACCGAGACGCTGAGCGTGGAGAAGATACTCCCGTCCAGCACGCCCATCGTCCGGGCCTATGACGACATCATGGCGGCGTTCCCCGGCGGCCCCGCCCCGGCCATCGTCGTGGTCAAGGCACCCGACATCCGGGCGCCGCAGGTGCAGCAGGCCATCGCGTCCTTCCAGCAGGCAGCCCGGCGCAGCGGCGAGATCGGGCAGCCGGTCGAGGTGACGGTGTACCGGGGGGTGAACCTGGCCCAGATCGGTGTTCCGCTGGCGGGCAGCGGATCCGACGCCACGTCGCGGCACGCGCTCACCACCCTGCACGACGAGATCGTCCCGGGCACCCTCAGGAAGATCACTGGCGGCGAGGCGCTCGTCGGCGGCAGCCTCGCGGCCTCCATCGACTTCAACAACCAGCTACGGCACGGCATCGTCCCGGTCTTCCTGTTCGTCATGGGCATCACGTTCATCCTGATGCTGGTCGCGTTCCGCTCGATCGTGATCCCCGCGACCACGATCGTGCTCAACCTGCTCTCGGTCGGCGCGGCATACGGGGCGATCGTCGCGGTCTTCCAGCACGGGTGGGGCGCCGCGCTGCTCGGCACGACGGCACCGGGCGCGATCGAGTCCTGGATCCCGCTGTTCGTCTTCGTCGTGCTGTTCGGCCTGTCGATGGACTACAACGTGTTCGTGGTGTCGCGGATCAAGGAGGCGCACGACCACGGGCTGGGCACCCGCGAAGCGGTCGCCCACGGCATCCGCAGCACCGCCGGCGTGGTGACCAGCGCCGCCATCATCATGGTCGCCGTGTTCGCGGTGTTCGGCACCCTGTCGCTGCAGCAGTTCAAGCAGCTCAGCGTCGGGCTGGCGGTCGCGGTGCTGCTGGACGCCACAGTCGTCCGCGGCGTGCTGCTCCCGTCCGCCATGGCCGTGCTCGGCGAGCGCAACTGGTACCTGCCGAGGTGGCTGTCCTGGCTGCCGAAATCATCCGGCCCGGGCGGCCCCGGTGACGTTCCGCCCGTGCCACAGCCCGCACCGGCTGCCCCTGCCACGCCCGCGCTGCACTGACCAGCGGACCGTCCCGCGCAGCCCGGTGCCGTACGGCGCGACGGGTCGAAACGTAGGTCTCAGGAGGTGCCTGGTGAACGTTCTCGTCGCCTATGCCACCAAGAACGGCTCGACCCAGCAGGTGGCCGATGCGATCGCCGGGACCATGCGCGAGCGCGATGCGCAGGTGACGCTGCTTCCAGCCAGGGCGGTACGGGAACCGGTCGCCGGATACGACCTGGTCGTGCTCGGCGCCCCGCTGTACTCCGGACGCTGGCACCGTGACGCGCACCGGTTCCTCAGGCATCACCGCCGGGAGCTTTCCGGTGTCCCGGTGGCTGTCTTCGGGATGGGGCCGCGCGGCGGCACCGAGGATGCCTGGCGGCGCTCCCGCGCCCAGCTCGACCGGGCGCTGGCCAAGCGCGGCTGGCTGGACCCGCTCGCGGTCACCGTCTTCGGCGGCGTTGACCCGCCCGGGCGCGGCAAGCGCCCGCGACGGGACCTGCGGGACTGGGCGGCCATCCGCGCCTGGGCCGCAGATGTGCTGGCCGCGGCGGCCGAGCGGCACCAGGCACGGCCGGGTTGAGGCAATCCCCGCACACGGGTCCCACCGGCCCCACAGGCCACGCCCCCACAACGACGCCAACTCATGGACGTGACGCCCATGCTGGCGGGTACCCCCATCGGGATGATCCGAACTGGTGCTGCCCGCCTGGTCGCCGCCGACGGCCGGGCCCGGATGATCCGGCGGAAGCGGCCTTGTCCCGGGCTGAGCTGGCCGATGCGGTCAGCGCGCTCGGCCCGGAGGGCGGCCCGCAGCGGGAGACCTGGCGGCTGATGTACCTGGAGGACAGGACGGTCGCCGAAGTGGCTGAGCTGATGGGCGTTCCCGAGGGCACGGTGAAGAGCCGCGCGCACCGGGTGCGGCAGCAGATGCGCGCGGCCTTGCGGCGCCGCGAGCCGGTGCGGGACGGGGGCAGCCGATGACCGGCAGCTATGAGATGAGCGGCGGCCACGAGGACCTGGCAGGAGGAAGCCCGGGTCCGCGCGATGTCGATCTGGACCGGGTCTGGCTCGGCGTGGCCGCCGAGGTATGGCACCGCCGCCCCGGCCCGTTGGAGCGGATGGCCGGCCGGCTGCTGCGCTCGCCAGGCCTGGCCCGGGCGCTGGTGACCACGCCGTCGCTGCTGCTCGGCTGGGTCATCGCCACCGCCGTGGTGCTGGCGGCCGGGGCGGCGGCCACGCTGGGGACCGGGACGCCGTTCGTCGCGCTGCTCGCGCCCCCGGTCGCGGCGGCGGGCTTATCGACTTCGGGCCGATCGTGGCGGGTGTGGCCGCCTGGATGGGGTCGCGGGACGGCCGGCGCGCCGTGTCCGACCTCGTGACGGCTACCGCCCGGCCGCGCTGGGCGGCCCAGCTCGCCACCTGGGCCGCGACCGCCTGCTGGGCGGTGGGGGGCTACCTGGTTTTCGTCGGCGTGCTGTTCGCGGTCACCGCGCAGCAGGTCACCTGGGCTCGACCACGCCATGGGTATGGCCGGCCCGGCCGCCGCACGACCTCGGCGGGGCGCTCTGCGCCGCCCTGGTCTTCACCGCCGGGGTAGCCGTCACCACGGTGCGCGGTGCCCGCGACTCCGCGCGTGAGCAGTCATGATCGGGTCATCACGGTGCGCGGTCCCGGCGGCTCCGCCCGCGAGTGAGCAGTTGACCTCGCCAGAACCTGGTCACAGCGGGTGCATGTAGCGCCGGTCATACAGACTCCACTGCTCGCGTGCGTCGGGCCAGCGCAGATGCACGATCCAGCCCCGCCTCGGATCGCGCAGCCAGCCCAGCACCTGGGCGGTGCGCCAGCTCCCGTCATCGAACAGGACATGCGCGCAGGACCGCTGTGCCGGGCGGCTCCAGCCCTCGGGTTCCCTGACAGCCAGCAACAGTGGTTTCGCCTCCCGCACAGTGCCCAGTATGCGAACTTCAGTTCGATCATGTCGAGGCGACCCGCATGGTTGCCCCGCTGGGTGGTGACTGTCGGCATGGTGCTCCACCGGGTGGTGCGGGGCTGCCGTACGATGAGCCGGTGCCGTTTCGCGCTATCGACTTCCATGTGCACCTGCCAACTCCGGACTGGCTGGACGCCAGCATGGCGGGCTATGTCGAGGCCGCCGAGGCGTATTTCCGCTCGCCCGTGCAGCGCCAGTCGCTGGCGGAGTTGGCAGCCCGGTACCTCCAGTTGCGGGTCAAGGCGGTCCTGCTGGCCTGGGACGCCGAGACAGCGACCGGGCGGCCCCGGGTGCCCAACGAGACCGTTGCCGCGGCCTGCCGCGAGTATCCGGACGCCTTCACCGGCCTGGGCTCCGTCGACCCGCACAAGGGCGAGGCCGCGGTCGCCGAGGTGGCCAACATCGCCGCCCTCGGGTTGCGGGGGGTCAAGTTCCACCCCTCACTGCAGGCGTTCGCGCCCGATGACCCGGCGTACTGGCCGATCTTCGCCGCGTGCCAGGAGCACGGGCTGCTCGCCCTGTTCCACACCGGTACCAGCGGGATCGGCGCCGGGCAGCCCGGCGGCCAGGGCATCCGGATCGACTACGCGCACCCGCTCAAGCTCGACCCGGTCGCTGCGGCCCACCCCGGGCTGACCGTGGTCGCCGCGCATTTCGGCTGGCCCTGGCACCTGGACCTGATCGCGATGGCGCTGCACAAGACCAACGTGTACATCGACATCTCCGGCTGGTCGCCACGGCGGGTCCCGCCGGAGGTGATCCGGGAGTTGCGCGGGCGGCTGTCCGGGCAGTTCCTGTGGGGCAGCGACTTCCCGTTCCTCACCCCGGAGCGCTGCCTCGCCGAGTTCACCGACCTGGACTTGCCGGCCGACGTTCTGGACACCGTGCTGCGCGGCAACGCCGCCCGCATCCTCGGCCTTACCTGACCTCCAGCGCCGCCGGCGCCGCAGCCGCGCCGCCGGCGCCGCAGCCGCGCCCGGCTGCCCGCCGTGCCCGGCTGCCCGCCGCGCCCGGCTGCACCGGGGACGTGGCCGTTCGTGACGGTAAGTGTCGCCGGAACGACACTTACCGTCCACGAACTCCGGGGGCATTCGCCCGGCGGGGCCCGGTGAGTGAGTTGTGGACGGAAAGTGCCGTGGCGGCTGCCCGGTCACTATGGGTCAGCGCATGTGCCGCCGGGGCGGGATCTCCCGGGGTGGCAGGAGGGGCCTGCGGTGCCGATGTGGCATCTGGTACTCCGGTGGCGGGGCGGGGAAGATCCAGAATTGTTGATGTTGACTTTGGGGACACCCGGGTGTCCCCAAAGTCAACATCACGCCATGCAGGCCCGGGTGCGGTAGAAAGAGTGCCGCCGGAACAGCCCTCCAGCGACACAAACCCGCACCGCGAAGCCATGGTGCCGTCCGCAGCCCGGTTCGTGGACCATAAGTGCCGTTGGAACGACCGGCTGAATCCGCCCGGCTGACTCCGCCGGGCACTTCCGTCCACAAACCCGGGCGGGAAACGTCCGCCACCCCTTGGCCTGTCCCGTCCGCTGCGCCCTGCCGGGGCTAGCCGACGGCTGCGCACGTCAGGGTGGGGGCCCTTGACGGTCCCGGGGCGGGTGCTGACCATGAGACTGTGCGCGGCTGATGTGAGCGCTAACAAACGGTTCTTGGCCGTGCCTCCAGTCCCAGCCCTCAGCGCAACCGAAGGAGAACCTCATGCGACGACGCATCTTCGCCCCGGCAATCGTCTTAGCGCTCCTGCTCTTCGGGACGCAGTCCGCCCTCGCGCGCAGCGCGCCCACGCCCACGGCGCCCACGCCCACGGCGCCCACGCCCACGGCACCCACGGCGCCCACAACGGCCACGGCGCCCACGGCGCCCACAACGGCCACGCTCATCGGACACTGGACCTTCGACGAGGGACAGGGGACCACCGCGGCGGACAGCTCCGGGGCGGGCCATCCGCTGACCCTCCAGGGCGGCGCCTCCTGGACGAAGGGAGTGGTCGGGCCGTCCGCCCTCGCCGTCACCCCACAGCAGGACGCGGCCAGCGCCGGTCCCGTCATCGACACCAGCCAGAGCTTCACGGTCTCTGCCTGGGTCGATCTAGCCAATACCAGCGGGTTCCAGACGTTCGTCAGCGAGGACGGCAGCCAGGTCAGCGGCTTCTACCTGCAGCTGCGCGGAGACACCGGGCGCTTCGCGTTCACCCGGCTGGCCTACGACTCGACGGCCGCCTACGGCATGATCGCGACCAGCACCATCGTCCCGCAGCCCGGCGTGTGGTACCTGCTCGCCGGGGTGTACGACGCCTCGGCCCAGACCATGTCGCTCTACGTGGACGGCGCACTGCAGCAGACCATCCAGGCCCTTGCCCCGTGGTCCGCGACCGGGCCACTGGCCGTCGGGCGCGGCTTCTACAACGGAAGCCCGACCGACTGGGTCAGCGGCGCCATCGACGACGTGCGTGCCTACGCGGGTGCCCTGCCCGCCCAGCAGATCAGCGCGCTGGCCGGCCCCGGGTCCATCACCGTGCACGAGGACCAGGTCGGCCCCGCCCTCAACCCCACGCAGTTCGGCGCGTTCCTGGAGGAGATCAACCACTCCGGTGACGGCGGCGTCTACGCGGAACTGGTCCGCAACCGTGACCTGAAGGAGAGCAGCTCATCGCCGGCCTACTGGTCAGCGGTGCAGGACAAGGGAGCCGCCGCCACCATAGCGCTGGACAGCTCGCAGCCCCTCAACAGCGCCAACCCAGTCTCGCTCAAGCTGTCGGTGGGCAGCCTGCCGGCCGGCGGCCGGGCCGGTGTCGCCAACGCCGGCTACTGGGGGGTGCCGGCCACCCCGGGAACCACCTACCACCTGTCCCTCTACGCCAAGGCCGGGACGGGCTTCGCGGGCCCGCTGACCGCGTCCCTGGAAAGCAGCAGCGGCCGGGTCTGGGCCACCGCATCGATCCCGGCCCTGACGACCAGCTGGGCCAGGTACACCGCCACCCTGAGCACGCCGAAGGGCATCCCGGCCACGCTCGGCAACCGGCTGGTCATCTCGACCAGCGACACCGCGGCGGCTGGTGCGTCGGCCTGGTTCACCATGGTGTCGCTGTTCCCGCCCACCTACGACAACACCCCGAACGGGCTGCGGGTGGACCTGATGCAGAAGATCGCGGCGCTGCACCCGGGCCACTTCCGGATACCGGGCGGCAACTACCTGGAGGGCAACACCCTGAGCACCTACTTCAACTGGAAGAACACCGTGGGCCCGATCACCGGCCGGCCAGGACACATGAACAGTGCCTGGGGCTACTGGTCGCAGGACGGCTTGGGCCTGCTGGAATACCTGGAAATGGCGCAGGAGGTGGGCGCGCAGCCGTTGCTGGCTGTCTTCGCCGGCTACACGCTGAACGGCGCTGTCGTCCCGCAGAGCCAGCTTGCCCCGTACGTCCAGGACGCCCTGGACGAGATCCAGTACGCGATCGGCGGGACTGACACGAAGTGGGGCGCCATGCGGGCTGCCGATGGGCACCCCGCGCCGTTCGACCTGCGCTATGTCGAGATCGGCAACGAGGATCAGTTCGACCGCTCCGGCAGCTACAACGCCTACCGGTTCCCGATGTTCTATGACGCGATCAAGGCCGCCTACCCGCAGCTGAAGATCATCGCCACCACCAACGTGACCAGCCGCACCCCCGACGTCATCGACGACCACTACTACTCCAGCAACCCTGATGTGATCGCCGGTGACGCGCACAACTACGACACGACCAGCCGGAGCGGCCCCAAGCACATCGTCGGCGAGTACGCGGTCACCCAGGGGTCACCGACCGGGACCCTGGCCGGGGCGCTCGGCGAGGCCGCGTTCCTGACCGGCCTGGAGCGCGACGCTGACGTGGTCATCGGCGCGTCCTACGCGCCGCTGCTGGTGAACGTCAACGCGGTGAGCTGGCCGACGAATCTGATCGGGTACAACGGCCTGGTCAGCTACGGATCCCCGTCCTACTACGCGCAGAAGATGCTCGGCGACTCCGTGGGTGATCATGTCGCGCCGTCCCAGATCGTCGGCGGCAACGGGAACCTCTGGGCCGTCGCGTCCACCAAGGCCGGCGGCACCACCTATCTCACCGTGGTCAATCGCGGCACCTCCGCGGCATCGGTCGACGTTGACCTCGCCGGCGTGTCCGCGGTGTCCGGCGGCATCTCGACGGTGCTCGCCGGGGACCCGGCCGCGATGAACTCGATCGCGCACCCGACCGCGGTCAGCCCGACGACCAGGAGAGTGGGTCCATCCGGGCCGAGCTTCCGGTACACCTTCCCGGCCAGCTCGCTGACGGTCCTCTCGCTGTCTACAAGCTGATTCAACGAGCCGACCGCGTACGCCACGCCCCGGTGGGGCGGCCCGGGCTCCGGGCCGTCCCATTCGGGGCTGCTACCTGGCCGGCTACCGGCGCGCGGCGGCCAGCGCGGCGCGCACCGTGCCAGCGTCGGCGGGCGTGCCGGCCTCGTCGTCGAACGATCCGTACGGGGCGCCGTGGACGGGCGTGCCGGGCTCCTGCCGCCAGCTGTCCGCGAGCAGGCGCGCGTCGACCGCGCCGTAGCCGATCGAGTCGAGGAACGCGGTCACCGCCGACCTCGCAGCCGGGTCATCGCACGCGATGGGCAGGAACGTGCGGTCGGCCGCCCCGGACGGCCGGGCAAGCGAGCCGATAAAGCCCACAGTTGCCATGGAGGCGGCAACCCGGGACCAGCGGCGATCATTCCGCGTCCGGGCCGGTGCCGTGCATGCGCTGCAGCATTGTCGTGAGCTGGGTGATCTCGTCCGCGGTGAATCCGGCCAGCAACTGGCTGGTGACGCGTCCGAAGATCGGCGGGAGCCACCCCGTAGTGCCGGCGCCATCCCTGCTGGGCCGGCAGTTGGCTCGTGGCCCCTGCGCCTGCCCGGGGCGGCCGGCGTGACACCTCTGGGCTGCGCCAAGGATGCGTCCGGCGCCCCGGCTAGGGAGCCTGTCCGCTCCGGCGCGACGACCGGGCCAGCAGCCCGGCGATCAGCACCTCGAGCACCTCGCGCAGGGTCGCGGTGAAGTCGAGCCGCATGGCCGCCAGCGCCGGATCGGCCGCGTAGGCAGCCAGCATCGCGGCGGACGGCTGCGCATGAGTCCACACCGCGCCGGTCACCAAGACGGCGCCGGCGGCGAACCGGCCAGCATCGTCCTCCCCGAGCTCAGCGACGCAGCCGAGCACCAGGCGGCCCAGCGTGGCCGCGTCGGCGATGGCCGCCCGCTTGTATGCCGCGGCGACCTGCGGTGAGACGTTCCGCTCCAGCACCGCGGCCTGGGCGCTGACCAGGTCACACAGCACGGGCCGCGCGGCGAGGGACGTCGCGAGCGCGGCGGCGAGCTGGTCGCCGCGCTCGGCCGGCGGTGCGCCGGGGTCGACCGCGGCGGGCAGATCCTCTTCCAGCTGCCCGAGCCACTCCTGAAACGCCGCGTCGAGCAGTTCGAGCAGCACGGCTTCGCGGGATTCGAAGTAGCGGAGCACGTTCGATTTCGCCAGGCCGACGCGCCGGCTGAGCTCGTTGAGGGTGACCTGCGCCACCGGCATCTCGGCAAGCATCGCGGCCGCGGCGTCGAGGATCGCCCGCCGGCGTGCCTCGCGCTGCTCCGCACTGCGCGCGCGCTGGAACGTCGTCATGCCCCCTACTTTACAGACCGATGGTCCCTTGTGTAAAGACCAGCGGTCTGATACGTTGGAGCAAATAACAGACCGCCGGTCTGCCGAAGTTCTAGGAGACATCTATGTACACGGTCCCCGACCATTAGGGAAGCTCGTCGTCGTGACCGGCGCAAACAGCGGCACGGGCAAGGAGGCCACCCGGCGCCTCGGCGCAGCCGGGGCGCACGTCATCATGGCGGTCCGCACTCCCGCCAAGGGCGAGCAGGCCCGCAGCGAGATCCTGGCGCGACACCCGGATGCCCGGCTCGAAGTCCGCCGCGTCGACCTGGCCGACCTGGCGTCGGTCCGGGAATTCGCCGACGGCCTCCTCGCCGGCGCCGCGCCGATCGACCTGCTGATCAACAATGCTGGCGTGATGGCCCCGCCGACCCGGATGACCACGGCTGACGGCTTCGAGTTGCAGTTCGGCAGCAACTTCCTCGGGCCGTTCGTGCTGACCGTCCGGCTGCTGCCGCTGGTGCTCGCCGCTGCGGCGCCCCGGGTGGTCACGATGAGCAGTGGCGTGGCGAACTACGGCCGGATCCACTTCGATGACCTGCAATGGGAGCGCCGCTACAGCGCGAACTTCGGCTATGCCCAGTCCAAGCTCGCCGACCTGATGCTGGCCCTGCACCTCGCCACCATCGCGGCGCAGCGCGGCTGGAACCTGATGAGCAACGCGGCGCACCCCGGGTTCACCCGGACCAACCTGCAGACCGCGGGTGCCAGCCTCGGCCGGGACAAGCCGAAGCGCTCGGTGTTGAACAGCCTCAGCATCCTGCCCTCGCAACAGCCCGGGCAGGGCACCGAGCCATTGCTGTACGCCGCGACCAGCCCCGCGGCCGTGGCCGGCGGCTACTACGGCCCGGGCGGGCGCTTCGGGCTGGTCGGCCCCACGACCACCGTCCGGCTGCCCCGCCGGGCTCGCGCCGCCGCGACCGCCGCCCGGCTCTGGACCGAAGCCGAGCGCCTCACCAACGTCGCACTCCCGGCCCAGGCCGCCCGCTCGTAGCGACCGCGCCGCCCTGTCCCGGTGTTGCCGTCCCGTCCCGGTGTGTCCCGGTGTGCCGTCCTGTCCCGGTGTGCCGTCCTGTCCCGGTGTGCCGTCCTGTCCCGGTGTGCCGCCCTGTCCCGGTGTGCCGCCCTGTCCCGGTGTGCCGCCCTGTCCCGGTGTGCCGCCCTGTCCCGGCGTCCCGCCTTGTCCCGGCGTCCCGCCTTGTCCCGATGTGCCGTCCTGACACGGTGTTCCGGGCCTGTCCCGGCTCCGCGCCCCCACTCCGTCGGGAAACCGCTTGGCACTCCTGCCGGGATTAGGAGCCGCAGATGGGCTGGGTGGCTCTGGGTCGCCGAACGGCCTGCGATTGGACGACGTTGGTCTCTTCGGGCGCGGGTCTGGAGGCGCGACGATGGAGGCGTCCGAGGACAAAGCCGGCCCTGAGCAGGTCCGGCTGCCCGGAAGGGGTCGAGCGATGAGTGCGTTCGCCAAGCTGCTGACGGCTGGCCCGATGTTTTTCGTGAGTGCCTGGCTGCTGATGATCTTCGCGGGGATCGTCAGCGCCGACGTGGGCCTCTCCCCATTTGGCTACCTCACCTCGATGGTGGTCACGATCGGGTTGTGGCTGACGCTGGCGCCCGCCATCGGCGCGGTGTCCCAGGCGTCCAGGAAGCGCTCCTGATTCCCGCGAGCCACACCCAGCCGCATCCAGCAGCAACTACATGAATGGCACACTCATGCAGTTCCGACTAGTACGAATGTGCCATTCATGTAGTCGGTGCCCATGTTTGATCAGCTGCCGGACTCGGCGAGATGCGTTCTGATGACGGAGCCGACATCAGGATCCGGGGCAAGGCCCAGCCGGGCCGCCCGGTCGGTGCGGAACCGGGCGGGCCAGCCCGTCACGATCCCGGCCACCGCCGGGTCGGGAACCCAGTCGATCAGCGCGCTCACCCCGGGCCCGGCCACCCGGTCGAGCGCGGCGACCATGTCGGCGACCGTCACGGTGAGCGCCGGCAGGTTGACCGGGGTGCGGCCACCCCAGGTTTCGTCGGACGACGTGGCGGCGCACAGCAGCCCGTCGGTGGCCTTCGCCGGCGAGGCCAGCGCCACCTCGGTCCGCGGGTCGACCGGGCAGGTCGCGCGCTGGCCGGCGAGCGGCTCCCGGATGATCCCGGACAGGAAGCCCGACGCCGCCGCGTTGGGCCGCCCCGGGCGCACGCAGACGGTCATCAGTCGGACGGCCCGCCCGCGCAGGAATCCCTTACGGGTGTAGTCGGCCAGCAGGTACTCACCGATCACCTTCTGCACCCCGTAGCTGGACTGCGGATTCGGCAGGGTGTGGTCGTCCACGACCGCCGGGAGCGGGTGCTCGCCCGATGCCCCGAAGACGGCGACGGAACTCGCGAACACCACGACCGGGTTCGTCCCGAGTGCGCGGCATGACGCGAGCAGTGACTCGGTGGCGTGCAGGTTCGCCCGGATGCCGAGGTCGAAATCCGCCTCGCATTCCGCGCTGACCGCCGCCGCGAGATGGAAGATCACGTCGGCGCCGGCCAGCACGCCCGGCCCGGCGCGGGCAGGGTCCACGAGGGCAGGGTCCATGAGAGCAGGGCCGAGCAGTTCGCCGAGGTCGCCGCGGATCGCGGTGACCCGCCCGTCCGCGGCGAGATCCGGCGGAACCGGCGCGCGGTCGACGAGTGTCAGCCGGGTCAGCGGGCGTGCCCCGCCGTCGGCCACGTCGAGCGAGCCCGCCGCCAGCAGTTCCCGGGCCAGGCGCGAGCCCAGGAAGCCGGCACCGCCGGTGATCACCACGTTCAGCACGGTGGCTCCGTCCCCCCGGCGGCCCTGGGGCGTCGAATAAAGTGATCCTACGTGCTCGCTCACCGATTGCTGATGAGGGGGAAAGGCCAGGTTGCTGCGGGACAGCCAGCCAGCCAGCCGCCGCCGAGGTGTTCGCCGGGCTACCCCGCGCCCTCCCGGATGACGACGGGATCCGGGAGTCGATTCGCGCGATGCGGGCCGCGGACGGCCTCCTGCTGGGCGTGCTCGACGACGACCCGACCGGGTCGCAGGCGGTGCATGACGTCGAGGTCGTGACCGCCCTGGAGGAGAACGCCTACGCGGCCGCGCTCAGCGGCCCGGCTGCGACCTGCTTCGTGCTGACCAACACCCGGAGCCTCGATGAGCCGGCCGCGGCCGAGCGGAATACGCTCGTCGGCCGCGGCCTGACCGCCGTCGCGCAGCGACGCGACGCGCGGATCCAACTGGTCAGCCGCAGCGACTCGACGCTGCGCGGCCACCTGATGGCGGAAGTGACGGCGTTGCAGGCCGTCCGGCGGGAGATGCTGGGCAGCGCCTTCGACGGCGTGCTGCTGGTCCCCGCGTTCCTCGAAGCCGGGCGGCTGACCGCCGCCGACATCCACTGGGCTCGCATCGGCTCCGGCCTGGTCCCTGTCGGCGAGACTGAATTCGCCCGGGATCCAACGTTCGGCTACACCGCCTCGAACTTGCGTGACTTCGTGATGGAGAAGAGTGGCGGGACGGTCGAGCGCGGCGACGTGCGCAGCATCAGCCTGGCCGACATCAGGCTCGGCGGGCCGTCCCGGGTCCGCGACCTGCTGTCCGACGTGCGTGACGGCACGTGGGTGGTCATCAACGCCACTGAATACTCCGACCTGGACACGGTGGCGTACGGCGTGCTACAGGCCGAGCGGTCTGGCCGGTCGTTCCTGTTCCGCACCGGGCCGTCGTTCGTGGGGGCACTGACCGGCCTCGGGCCCAAGGCGCCGCTCCGGCACCGGGACATCTGGCCCTGCGCCGGGCACGGGGTGGGCAGGCCCAGGGTGGGCAGGCACGGGGTGGGCAGGCACGGGGTGGGCAGGCACGGGGTGGGCAGGCACGGGGTGGGCGGGCACGGCTTGATCGTGGTCGGATCTCACGTCGGCCTCACCAGTCGGCAGGTCGCCGCGCTTCGCGCCCGTGGCGGCACCACCGACATCGAACTCGACGTGCCAGCTGTCATCAGCGGCGCCGGCGACGTGGTGGCTGCCACGGCAGCGCAGGTCGCGGCCGCGCTCGGCCGGTCGGATGTCCTGCTCTACACCAGTCGCGCCGTCGCCGCGGGCCGCGACAGCGCGGGCAGCCTCGCCATCGCCCGCCAGGTTTCCGCGGCCCTGTCCCGGACCGTCCGTGCGGCGCTGGCCGCGAGGCCCGCCTGGGTCATCGCCAAGGGCGGCATCACCTCGCACGACGTCGCGGTGCACGGCCTGGGCATCCGGCGCGCGACGGTGGCCGGTCAGTTGTTCCCCGGGGTGATCTCGGTGTTCCGGCCGATCGACGCGGCACCTGAGGCGATCGGCGTGCCCTACGTCGTCTTCGCCGGCAATGTCGGTAACGACGGAACACTGGCGCAGGTCGTGGCGATCCTCAACGGCGAGCAGGAGGGCACCTGATGCGAGTCGGCTGGCTCGGGCTGGGCGCGATGCCGCCCGGTGTCGGGCGGCGTGCAGCGGGCCGCCGCCGGCGACCTGCTGATCATGGTGTCCGGCCCGGCCGGCCCGGTCGCGCGGGCGCGGCCGCTCCTCGACGCGCTGGCGCGCAGCGCCCCGGTGGTCGGCTCCTCCCCGGCGATGGCCAGCGGATGAAACTGGTCAACCAGTTGCTGTGCGGCGTGCACATCGCGGCGGCCGCCGAGGCTCTCGCGTTCGCCGCCATGAACTGGGCATGGGCCGCCTCGACGATTCCGCGCTGATCGAAGTGCTGCGCACGGACCACCAGCGCTAATACGCCCGGACCCCGCCAGGTCAGCAGCCGCCGGCCGGGCCCGGCAGGCCAGTGCCAGCCGCGGGGGCGTCGACGACGCCGTAGGCGCCGTCGCGCAGGACGGCACCGAAATGGACCACATACCACCGGCCGCGCCAGGAGATGAGCGAGGCGATCCCGATCGAGCGCAACTGGCCATTCTGCCGGTAGACCATTCGCGCGCCGGCGACATGCCAGTAGCCCACCGAGTTGTAGCACACGCCCGGAGCGATCCAGGCTGCCTCGGCCGAGGGCACGATCACCCGGACCAGGGTGGCCCCCCCGCCGAGGAAGCGGTGGGCGGCGGCGACGTCGAGCCGGAAGTCCCCGAACAGCCGGTTGTGCCAGTCGGCGGCCGGGTCGTAGATGGCCTTGACCTGCGTGTAGGCGGTCAGCGGGAAGAACGCCTGGATCGCGAGCCTGGCCCTGCCGGTCGTCACGGCGGTCCACAGGTCCGTCATCTCCGCGTTGAAGACCGGCGTGTGTGCGCTCGGGAAGGCCATGGTCTGGTGCAGGCTGCCGGGCGGCGGCGGTACCGGAATCACGCTCGGCGAGGCGCTCGGCGTCGTCGTGCCAGGGCTGGCTGAGGCCCCAGTGGCGCTGGACGTGGCGGCTGCCCTGGTGGCCTGATGGGCGGGCGACGCGGCGTGGCCAGCCGCCGGGCCCGCGCATCCGGCCGCGAGCACGCTCACCGCGGCGAGCAGCGCCCCAGCCAGCACGCGGCGGTGACAGTAGGAGTAAGCAGCCATTCCCATCACTGAAATCTGCAGCCCGACGCGGGACCCGGCCAGCGTACCGGCCCCCGGGGCCCGCGGACGGTGCGCTCGACAACCTTGACGTAGCGGGCATCGTCGAATTTCTGGAAGTACCGCTGCCATTTGGTGTCGGCGGCAGCCTCACGGACGCTCATCAGCGCACCATAATCAGCGGTGTGGCCGATGCGGCGCTGCTTCTTCTCCCGCCTGCCGCCGGACCTGATCACGTACAGGATTCCCGCCGGGCTGCCGAGCAGCCGGGGAATCGTGTCTTTGAGGCTGTTGCCAACGATTGTGAAGAACTCACCGGGTGTTGGGGCCGGGTCCAGCTCGTCGAATGCCTTGAATTCGGGGCGCAGCGGTGGCACGACCGTGTGCGCGGCTTCCACGAAAAGGTCGGTCCGGGACGAGGCCGGGGCGGTCAGCACGGAGTCGCCGGTGCCGGGACCGGTGGCACCCCCCGCCGAGCTGAGCGGCACTCTGCACCGGGCCGGCGCTCCAGGAGCCGGCGCCGCGGCGTCACCGTGGACGGGAGGCGGGCACTCAGGGAATGAGGACGATCTTGCCGAGGAGGTGGCCCTGCTCGAGCCGCCGGTAGGCGTCCTGGACCTCGGCGAGCGGGAAGGTCGCCGCCACCGGGATCTCCAGCTGGCCGGCCGCGATCAGCCCCGCGAGTTCGGCGAGCACGCTGGCGCTGGCGGCCGCGGCATTGCCCTCGGCATTGCCCTCGGCCTTGACCCCGTACCGCTCGACGGCGTCGAAGCTGACGATCGTGTCGATGCGGGACGGCTCCACGCCGAGGTCCAGCGCGAGCTGCACGTAGTCCCCGCCGAACGCGTCGATGAAGGCGTCCACCTTGTCGGCTGCCTGGCGGATCCGGTCGGCCACCCCGTCGCCGTAGCTGACCGGGATCACCCCGTGCCCGGCGAGCCATTCATGGTTGGCCTCGCTGGCCACGCCGATCACCGTGGCCCCGGCGCGGGCAGCCAGCTGGACCGTGATCGAGCCGACTCCTCCGGCGGCACCGGACACGACCACCGTGTCGCCCTGGGTCAGCGCGACCGCCCGCACGGCCGCGTACGCAGCCCGGACCGGCTACTGCGACTTCTCCGGGACGAGGAGCACCGGGAGCGTGGACTTGTGCACCACCTCGTGCGCCACGCTCCCGAGCAGCATCGAGGAGAGGTCCGAGCGCCCGCGCGTCCCCACGGCCAGCAACCCGGCGTGGTGCTCGATGCCGACGTCGATCAGCGCGCCGCCGACGCCGGTCTCCACTTCCCGGTGCACCAGGCCGGTGGCCGCGATGCCCGCGTCGGTCAGTTGCTTCACGTACCGGTCCACGAGTTGCTGGCCCTGGTCATGGGTCTCGGTGGTGAACGGCATCGCCCGGCTGGGGTGCAGCACGACACCGTGGAACACCACGACAGCGTCGCCCGTCTCGGCGGCGATCTTCGCTACTGCCTGCACCGCGTTGTCGGCATGGCCGGACTCATCCACCCCGACGACGATCGTTCCGAACATGTGCACTCCCTTAGGCCCGGCACCGCCTGAATGATGCTCACAGGCCTTCGTTGATAAGCCGGCCCGCCTGCTCGTACTTGGCCGGCTGGCGCCGCTTGAAGAAGAACGCGGCACCCACCCCGAGCAGGACGATCACCAGGTCGATCGGGCCGAGCCACTTCGCGTAGCCGTAGCCGCTGCCGAGGAAGCTGATGTTGTCGAACAGCAGGTAGACCACGAACGCCTGGGAGAGCAGTGCCAGGATCGGCGCCAGCCGGGTCTTCCACCAGTGCACCTCATCGTGGTGGTAGCGCTCGTAGTAGACGAGGATGGCCAGCGAGACCAGCGCCTGCACGGACAGGATGATGATTACGCCCATCACCGCCATCAGCCCGTAGAGCTGCAGGTAGGCCTGCGAGCTGGGGTCGTTGCTGCCGGTGAACACCGCGAACAGGATGATGATGACGGCGGCGATGACCGACTGGACGATGGACGCGATGTGCGGGCTCTTGAACTTGTGGTGGGTGCGGCCCAGCGCGGCTGGCAACAGCCCTTCGCGGCCGAGTGAGTAGAAGTACCGCGCGGTGGTGTTGTGGAAGGCCATGCCGCAGGCGAACGAGCCGGTAATGATCAGGTAGCTCATGATCGAGGAGACCCACTGGCCCGCGTACTGCTTGGCCGGCGTGAGGTAGAAGTTCGCCGCGTTGCTCTGCGCCTGGGCGACGGCCGCGTGGACGGTCGGGTAGCCGGCCAGCGGGGCCCATGAGGTGATCGTGTAGAAGACCCCGAGGCCGATCACCGAGATGTACAGGGCGCGCGGCACGATCCGCTTCGGGTCGCGCGACTCCTCACCGTAGTTCGGTGCCATCTCGAAGCCGACCCAGGACCAGAACGCGAAGAACAGACCGATGCCCACCGCGCCGGCCACCAGCTTGCCCGAGGCCGGGAAGCCCCTGAACGCGTTGGCCGGGTTGATGGCGCTCCAGTTGGTGTGCCCTTTGCTGAACATGAACACATCGAAGATGAGCAGGATGGCGATCTCGCTGATCAGGCCGATCGCCAGCAGCGTGGAGGAGAGCCGGACGTCGAAGAAGGTCAGCAGCGAGATCAGCACGACCATGCCGAGTGCCAGCCAGGGCCAGCCGATGTTCACCCCGAACGCGTTCAGCTTCAGGCCGAGGAAGTAGGCGAAGCCGCCGCACAGCGACGCTTCGAACACCGAATACGCAACGAGAGCCCCGTAGCCGGTGCCGATGCCGAGTTCCCGGCCGAGCCCGTGGCTGATGTAGGAGTAGAAGCCGCCCGCGCTGGTCTTCTTCCTGGCCATGGCGACGTACCCGACCGAGAACACGACGAGCACGATCGAGGCGAAGATGAACGCCGCGGGCGCGCCCACGCCCTGGCCGTAGCCGATCATGATCGGGGTGTTGAACAGCATCGCCGAGATCGGGGCCGATCCGGTGACGGTCAGGAAGAGCACGCCGCCGAGGCCGACGGCGTGCTTGCGGAGCTTGGGGACCTCGGCGCGCTGGGAGACGTCGTAATCCTCGGGCCGGCCGGCCCCACTTTCGCCGCTGGCCCCCACCAGGGGAAGTTCCGACTGTGCCATGAGTGCCTCCCCAGAGGGTCGTCCCGCACCGCAACGGAGCCCCGCCCTGCCGTGCCGGGCGTCAAACGGTTGTGGGCTGTGCTGTGGTACAGATCACAGCGCGGACAGTATCAGCAGGTACAAACCATGACAAGAGTTTTGGTTCAGGAAATATGGACTTAACTTTGACCACTTGACATGCAAAGGTTAGAAGAGTACCTATTTGGTCAGACCAAAGAAGACCGGACGCGCTGTTGATCGGCCGTGCGGTGGCCCGGGTGCCCGCGGCCCGGGTGCCCGCGGCCCGGATGCTGCACACCAGGTGCCGTTGACCGGGCGACTTCGACTGGCGCGCTGCCGCGTGGAGGTGACATGGCCGAGGAGCTGATCGCCTTCCCGTCCAAGGGTGAGATGCTCGCCAAGTCCCGGCAGTTCTGGAACCCGGGCAAGACCCAGTTCTGGGTCGACTCGGGCGTCCCGCTGGTCATCGACCGGCGGGAGGGTTACTTCATCTACGACGTCGAGGGCAAGCGGCTCATCGACGTCCACCTCAACGGGGGCACGTACAACCTCGGCCACCGCAACCCCGAGGTCACCGCGGCGGTCACCGCGGCGATGCAGCGCTTCGACATCGGCAACCACCACTTCCCGTCACTGGCCCGGACCGCGCTGGCGGAAGCACTGGTCAGCACCGCGCCGCCGGGCCTTGGCAAGGTGGTGTTCGGCAGCGGCGGCGGTGAGGCCATCGACATCGCGCTGAAGACCGCCCGGCACGCGACAGGCAAGCGCCGGATCGTCTCGATCGCCAAGGCCTACCACGGGCACACCGGCCTCGCGGTCGCCACCGGCGACGAGCGGTTCGCGACACTGTTCCTCGCCGACCGGCCGGACGAGTTCAGCCACGTTCCGTTCAACGACCTCGGCGCGATGGAGCAGGCGCTGCGCGGCCGGGATGTCGCCGCGGTGATCATGGAGACGATCCCGGCGACGTACGGCTTCCCGCTGCCGGCACCTGGCTACCTCGAAGGAGTCAAGCGGCTCTGCGAGCGCTACGGCGCGCTGTACATCGCGGACGAGGTGCAGACCGGGCTGATGCGCACCGGTGAGCTGTGGGCGATCACCAAGCACGGCATCGCGCCGGACATCCTGGTCACCGGCAAGGGCATCTCCGGCGGCATGTACCCGGTGAGCGCCGTGCTGGTAAGCGAGGCGGCGGCCGGGTGGCTGAGCGAGGACGGCTTCGCGCACATGTCCACGTTCGGCGGCGCCGAACTCGGCTGCGTGGCCGCGCTCAAGACGCTGGAGATCACCTGCCGTCCGGAGATCAGGTCGATGGTGCACTACATCGCCGACCTGCTCGGCGGCGGGCTGCGCCGGATCCAGCAGGCCTATCCCGACTGGTTCACCGGCATCCGGCAGGATGGCCTGGTCATGGGCCTGGAGTTCGCCCACCCGCAGGGAGCCAAGTTCGTCATGAAGCGGCTGTACGAGAACGGGGTATGGGCGATCTTCTCCACGCTCGATCCCCGGGTCCTCCAGTTCAAGCCGGGACTGCTGATGACCCCGGACCTGTGCGGCGAGCTTCTTGACCGGGTGGACGTCGGCATCGCGGCGGCCCGCGACGACGACGACGCCGCCGGCGCGCGGGGACGGCCATGACCGAGACCGGGGCCATGCCCGGGGCTGGCCAGCCGATCAGCATCGACCTGCTCACCGACCCGGCCGGCGTGCCGCGGGCGCGGGCGATGCTGCAGCGCGCGCAGTGGGCGGCCCGCGCGTTCGCCCGCTACGACAAGGCGGCGGTGGACCGGGTGACCCGCGCCGCGGCGGAGGCGGGCGCGGCGAAGGCCCGCGAGTACGCGGAGTGGGCGGTGCGCGAGACCGGGTTCGGCGTCGCCGAGCATAAGGTCATCAAGAACATCGCGAGCAGCACCGGTCTGGTCGACGCCTACGCCGATCACGACTATGTGACGCCCCGCATCGACCCCGCCGCCAAGAGCGTCGAGATCCCGCGCCCGGCCGGGGTGATGCTCGCGCTGACCCCGTCCACCAACCCGGTGGCCACCGTGTTCGTCAAGGCTCTCCTCGCCCTGATGACCCGCAGTGCCGTCGTGGTCAGCCCGCACCCGCTGGCCCGGGAATGCTCCGCGGACGCCGCCCGCACGCTGGCCAGCGCGGCGGTCGCCGCGGGCGCGCCGGACGGGGTCATCCAGGTGGTGGACGAGCCGTCGGTGCCGCTGATCAACGCGCTGATGAGCGACGAGCGGACCAGCGTCATCGTGGCGACCGGCGGCGTCGACGTCGTCCGCGCTGCCTACAGCTCCGGCAACCCGGCAATCGGCGTCGGCCCCGGCAACGTGCCCGTGCTCGTGGACGCCACCGCCGACCTGCCGAAAGCCGCGAAGCGGATCGCCGACAGCAAGAGCTTCGATAACTCCATCCTGTGCACCAACGAGTCAGTGCTGATCGTGACCGAGGCGGCGGCCGCGACGCTGCTCCGGCAACTGAAGCGCGAGGGGGCCTGCCTGCTGGAACCGGGGGACCGGGACAAGATCCGTGATCTGCTGTTCCCGGGCGGTCACTTCGACACCCGGTTCGTCGGCAAGGACGCGAGCTGGATCGCCGGGCAGGCTGGCATCCGCGTGCCGCCGTCGACCCGCGTCCTGCTGGCCCCGCTGCGCCTGGTCGTCCCGGAGGAACCGCTGGCGCACGAGAAGCTCTGCCCTGTCCTGGGCGTGGTCGGTGTGGCCAGCGAGCGGCACGGTATCGATGCCGCGCGGGCGGTGCTGCGGATCGGTGGCAAGGGGCACTCGGCCGCGATCCACAGCAGCGACCCGGCCACGATCATGGAATACGGCGCGGCCCTGGACGTGCTCCGGGTCGCCGTCAACGTGGGGGCGAGCCTCGGCAGCTCCGGCCTGCAGACCGGCCTCGCGCCGTCCATGACGATCGGGACCGGGTTTTTCGGCCGCTCATCGGTCGGCGAGAACCTGCAGCCGAAGCACCTGGTGCAGTGGACGCGGCTGGCCTACAACTCCGATCCGGCGGAAGCGTTCGGCAACTTCTCCGGGCTCATCCCGTGGGAGTCGCCGACCGGGCTGGTGCCGCCTTATCCGGTCGCGTCCAATCTGGCTGGTGACGGGCGGCGGCGGCAGAACTGGCATTCGTTCCCGGCGAACCAGACGCCGGGAACGAATGCCGGCACCGCCGCCGCTGAGCCGGTTCCGTCCGTACCGGCTGGGCTGGAAGGTGCCTCGGGACCGGACCTGGCGGTGCTTCGGGAGGAGATACGGCGGGTCGTGCTTGAGGAGTTCCGGGGGCTGGTGGACGGTGGCGGGAGTGGCTGAGCTGCGGTCGTTCATCTTTCTCAACCGGCTGCAGCCGCAGACCATGTGTTACCTGGGCACGTGGGTCAGGGGGAGCCTGCCTCGCAGCGATAACGCCGCGGTGGTTGTCGAGGTGGCGCCGGGGCTGGATATCGAGCCGCTCACCGACGTGGCGGTCAAGCACGCCAATGTGCAGGCCGGGATCCTGGTGGTGGAGCGGCACTTCGGGTATCTGGAGATGCACGGCAGCACGGATGAGGTGCGGGCCGCTGGGTCGGCGGTGCTGGGGGCGCTGGGGGCGACCGAGGCGGACGCGAGTGTGCCTGAGGTGCTCGCGTTGAAGATCATCACGATGCTGGATCCGCAGCACGCCTTCCTGATCAACCGGAACAAGATCGGTTCCATGGCGCTCGCCGGGGAGTCGCTGTTCGTGCTGGAGATGCAGCCCGCCTCGTATGCGATCCTCGCGGCGAACGAGGCGGAGAAGGCGGCGCGGATCAAGGTGGTCGACTACCGCATGATCGGCGCCACCGGGCGGGTGTACCTGTCCGGCTCTGAGGCGGACGTGCGCCAGGCGGCCGAAGCGGCCGAAGAGGCCCTGCGAAGCCAGGCAAGGCTGCGGGGTCCGAGGTGACAGGCACTGGCGGGATGGACCCCGAGATGCTGCGAGTGATCGTCCGCGAGGTGCTCGCCGACGTCCTGCCCGCCCTGGCCGCCACATCGGCCCCACCAGCCACTGCCCCAGACGGTGCCCATGGCTATGTGGTGCAAAAGGGGCCGTATTTGGGCCAAAGGCACCACACACCGGCGGGGCAGGAGCGCGCGGGGCAGCGTGGGGCGGAACCGGGTGGTGCTCCGGCCCAGGAAGGCCCCGTCTACACGGTGCGGGACGGTGTGGAGTCCGTCGAGACCGTGAGCCTGCGGACGGACCAGGAACTGGCCGCCTTTGTCGGGCGCCTGCTGCACTTGTTCGAGAATCCCAAGCATCGCGGCGACCTGCGGGCCGGGCGGCTCCGGTTCCGCCTCGGGGCGGCTGGCGCCGCCGGGTCCGTCCGGCCGACGCACCGCATCGAGAAGGGCGCGGTCACCGAGGCCGCGGTTCGCGACGCCGCGCGGGCGGGCGCGCGGCTGGTGCTGGGCCGGCGCGCCGTGCTGACCCCGCTGGCCCGCGACCGGGCCCGGGCCGCCGGTGTCGAGATCGAGAAGGAGCGCTGATGGTTACCGCGACTGTCGTCGGCAACGTGTGGGCCACGCGCCGCCTGGCGGAGATCCCCAAGGGGGCGTTCCTCGAGGTGGAGGCAGAGGGCACCGGCCAGCGTTTCGTTGCCTTCGACGTCCTGGGCAGCGGCGTCGGCGAGCGGGTCCTGATCGTGCAGGGCTCGGTCGCGGCGGCATGGTTCCCCGGCAAACCGCCGCCTGTCGACGCGTTGATCGTCGGCTCGATCGACACGCCCGCGCATGATGAGTCGCCGGCAGCCGGCTGACTGAAGCGGCCGCGGCCGGCGGAGCGGACGAGCGCCGGCGGCAGTTGACTAGGGACGGGTGGGCGGGACTTAGGGACGGGTGGGCGGGACTAGAAAGGGAGAGGGAAAGTGGCGGACAACGCGATCGGAATGATCGAAACGAAGGGCTATGTGGCCGCGCTGGCAGCGGCAGATGCCATGGTCAAGGCGGCGAACGTGGTGATCGTCGGCCGCCAGGAGGTCGGTGACGGCCTGGTGTCGGTGACCATCGTCGGGGACGTCGGCGCGGTGAAGGCCGCCACCGAGGCGGGGGCGGAAACCGCCAGCAGCGTTGGAGAGCTTGTCTCTGTTCACGTGATCCCGCGGCCGCACGCGGAACTGGGCAAGTACTTCACCATCCGCGGCGAGTAACAGGTGACGCTGACCGCGCCGCCCACTCCCGAGCTGCGGGTCCATCTCCTGGTCAGGGATCTGCAGCCGCAGTTCGCTGCGTACCTGGGGACGCCGACCCGCGCCCGGGGCTACCCGCCGCGCCGTGGCGAGCACTCGCTGATCGTCGAGGTAGCACCTGCCCTGGCCATCGAGCGGGTGACCGACCTGGCGCTGCGCGAGGTACCGACGGTGGAGCCCGGCATCTTGTTCGTCGAGCGGCAGTTCGGCGTCCTGGAAGTGCACGGGCCCGATCTCGCCGACGTGCAGCGGGCCGGGCAGGCGATCCTGGCCGGGCTGCGCGCCAGCCCCGCCGACCAGTTGCGGCCGCGGATCCTGTTCTGTGACGTGATCGAGGACATCACCGACCGGCAGGCGATCATCATCAACCGCAACCGCGGCGGTTCCATGATCATCCCGGGCGACACGTTGCTGGTCTGCGAGGTCACCCCGGCGTTGTTCGCCAGCATCGCGGCGAACGAAGCAGAACGCGCCGCCCCCGGCGTGACCCTCGTCGACGTGTCGATGATCGGCGTGGCCGGGCGGATCTACCTGAGCGGGCCCACCGCGGAGATCGTCAAGGCGCGCGACGAGATCATCGCGGTCCTCGGCGGGGTCGAGGGGCGGGACCACGCACGGGCGGGTGGGGGGGACTAGAGATGGGCGGGACTCCGGGGGCTGGGCGGGACCATGAGGAGCCGGGATGAGCGCGCATGACCTGTCCGTCGGCGGCGATGTGCTGGCGCGCGTCACCCGGTTCGCCGAGCGGGCTGCCCGGCGCTACGGCTGCGATCCCGCCACGACTGTGCGGCTGCTCAACGTGTCGGAGAACGCGACCTACCTCGTCGAGGACCCCGGCCAGGGATCATCGATATTGCGCGTGCACCGGCTCGGTTACCACACCGAAGCCGAGATCGAGTCCGAGCTGGCCTGGATGGACGCGCTGCGGGTGGAGGCCGGGGTGCGCACCCCGCGGGTGCTGCCCGCGGTCGGCGGCCGGCGGATCCTCACCATGACCGATGACGAGGGCGGCGAGCAGGCCGGAGTGCAGCGGCACTGCGTCCGCTTCGAGTACCTGGCCGGCACCGAGCCGGCCGACGATGACGCCGCGCACTTCGCTGAGCTCGGCGAGATCACCGCCCGGATGCACCGGCACGCCCGGCAGTGGCGGCCGCCCGCCTGGTTCACCAGGTTCCACTGGGACTACGACGCGGCCTTCGGCGCGCACCCGCGCTGGGGGCGTTGGCAGGACGGCATCGGGGTCGGCCCGGCGGAGCGGGAGGTGCTGGGACGGCTGGACGCCATGCTCGCGGCGCGGCTTGCCGCGTTCGGCACCGGCCCGCAGCGGTACGGGCTGGTGCACGCCGACACCCGGCTGGCCAACCTGCTGGTCGACGGCGGCCGGGTCAGCGTCATCGACTTCGACGACTCCGGCTTCAGCTGGTACCTCTACGACGTCGGCACCTCGGTGAGCTTCTTCGAGCACCAGCCGCAGGTGCCGGCCCTGGTGGACAGCTGGCTGGCCGGGTACCGCCGGGTAGCTGACCTGCCCGCCGAGGACGCGGCGGAGATCTGGACGTTCATCATGTTCCGGCGGTTGCTGCTCGTCGCCTGGATCGGCTCGCACCAGGCGGCTGACATCGCGCAGCAGTTGGGCGCCGGGTACACGCGGGACAGCTGCGACCTGGCGGAGCGGTACCTCAGCCAGGCCGGCTGATCGGATCAGCTGACTTAGAAGGGAAAGCCAGGGTGTTCACCTCTATCGCCGGGCGCGCTGTCGTGGTGACCGGTGCCACGCGCGGCATCGGCAAGGGCATCGCCCGTGTGTTCGCCAGCAGCGGGGCGCGCGTGCTCATCACCGGCCGGGACGCTGACGCCGCCAAGGCCACCACCGCGGAACTTTCCGCGGGCGGGGCCGACGTCTCCTACCTGCTGGCCGATGTCAGCGTCCGGGCGGACTGCCAGCGGATGGCCGAAACGGCGGCCGACCGGCTGGGCGGCATCGACGTGCTCTGCGCCAACGCCGGGATCTTCCCCGACAGGCGGCTCGCGGACATGACCGACGAGGACATCGAGAGCGTGCTCGGCACCAACCTGCGCGGTTGCATCCTGTCGGTACAGGCGTGCCTGCCCGCGCTGGAACGGTCCTCCCGCGGCCGGGTCATCCTTACCTCCTCCATCACCGGGCCGATCACCGGTTTCCCGGGCTGGGCGCACTACGGCGCGAGCAAGGCCGGGCAGCTGGGCTTCATGCGCACCGCCGCCATCGAACTGGCGCCGAGCGGCATCACGGTCAACGCGGTGCTGCCCGGCAATGTGCTCACCGAGGGTCTTGCGGACCTGGGGGAGGAGTACATCCAGCAGATGACGGCGAGCGTGCCGCTGCGCCGTCTCGGCACGGTGGACGAGATCGGGCATGCGGCGCTGTTCCTGGCGACCGACGAGGCCGGCTTCATCACCGGGCAGACGATCGTCGTGGATGGCGGCCAGGTGCTGCCCGAGTCGCTTGGCGCCCTGGATGCCAGCTGATGAGCGGGGAGGCGGCCGGTGCTGCCGTCGGCGGGCGCACGCCGGAGGATGTGCGCCGCGTGCTGGCTGAGCGGATCTCCGCCGGGCACCTGCGCCCGGGGCAGCGGCTTGGTGCCGAGCGGGCGCTCGCGGCCGACCTGGGAGTCAGCCGGGCCACGCTGCGCCAGGCACTGGCGGTACTGGCGGACAGCGGCGTGGTCCGCCGGGTGCCCGGGCGCGGCGGTGGCACGTTCGTGAGCAAGGACAAGATCGAGCGGGACACCTCCCGGGTCGTCGGGGTGCCCGCACTGCTGCGCAGTCAGGGCGTGGTGGCCGGCACCCGGGTGATCAGCGCCAGGCTGTCCGGCGCGGACGAGCCGGCGGCCAGGGCGCTCGGCATCCGGCGCGGCGATCTCGTCGTCGACCTGGTCCGTATCCGGCTCGCCGACGGCAGCCCCATCTCGGTGGAGCACGCCATGCTGCCCGCGGACCGCTTCCCGGGACTGCTGGAGCTGCCGTTGGGCGGCTCGGTCTATGAACTGCTCGACGAGCACTTCGGCACCCGTCCCGGGGAGGCGGTCGAGCGGATCGAGGTGGTCACCGCGTCGCAGGACGAGGCGCTGGTCCTCGACGTTCCGCCGGGCTCGCCGCTGCTCGCCATCACCCGCACCACGACCGATGCTGACGGCGAGCCGTTCGAGTTCTCCTATGACCTGTTCCGCGGCGACCGCACCCGGGTCGTGGTGCGCACCCCTGGTGAGGGCGACGTCGCCCGGACTGAGCCAGCCGGCGGCCGGGTCATCGAACTGCGCCCGCACAGCGCGATCTGAGACCGCCGAGACCGTCCAGGAAGAGCCGGGGCCGCCCAGCAGGAGCCGAGGCCGCGGGGGAGAGGAGCCGCTATGACAGTGCCAGCCAGCGAGCGGCCGCTGCCGGGCAGCGAGCGGCCGCTGCCGGGCAGCGAGCGGCCGCTGCCGGGCAGCGAGCGGCCGCTGCCGGGCAGCGAGCGGCCGGTGGGCCGGATCCGCTTCATGGACCGGCAGCGGGTGAACCTGGACGGCTTCGCTGTCGAGGACCCCGGCCTCGGCCTGGTCGCCCTGCGGTCGCCGGGCGACCCGGAGCCCGGGCTGGTGACCCGGGACGGCCGGGTGGTGGAGATGGATGGCGTGGGTGAGGACGACTTCGACTCGATCGACGCGTTCATCGCCCGGCACGGGCTCGACCTCGGCGTCGCCGGGGAGGCGATGAGCCTGCCCGGCGCCGAGTTCGCCCGCCGCGTTGTCAGCCCGGACGTGCCCCGGGACGAGGTCATCCGGCTGAGCGCGGGTGCCACCCCCGCCAAGCTGGCCCGGGTGCTGGCCCTGCTGAGGCGGGCCGAGCTCGGCTTGGCGATGAGCAAGCTGCGCGGCCGGCGCACGCCGAGCAACCAGGCGCACGTCACCAACCGGCTCGATGACCCGCTGCTGCTCGCGGCGGACTCCGCGACGGCCGCTGCCTTCGGCTTCCGGGAGATCGAGACAACGGTCCCGGTCCTGGCCGACGCGCCGAGCAACGCGGTGGCCTGCCTCATCGGTGCGGCCGTGGGGGCGCAGGGAGTGCTCATCCAGTGCTCGGTCGAAGAGGCGCTGGAACTCGAGCTTGGCATGCGCGGGCTCACCTCGTACGCGGAGACGATCTCGCTCTACGGCACCGAGCAGGTGTTCACCGACGGGGACGACACGCCGTGGTCGAAGGCGTTCCTGACCTCCGCCTACGCCTCCCGGGGAATGAAGATGCGGGTGTCCTCCGGGGCTGGCGCCGAGGTGCTGATGGCCGGGGCCGAAGGGAAGTCCATGCTGTACCTGGAGGCCCGGTGCGTCGCGCTGGCCCGGGCGATCGGCGCCCAGGGGGTGCAGAACGGCGGCATCGACGGGGCCAGCGTCGCGGCGTCGGTGCCGGGCGGGCTGCGCGAACTGATGGCCGAGAACCTGATGGCGATGATGCGGGGCCTTGAGTCGTGCTCCGGCAATGACGCGCTGATGAGCGAATCAGATATGCGCCGGACGTCGCGGACACTGCCCATCGTGCTGGCCGGCTCCGATTTCGTGTTCAGCGGGTTCGGCAGCATCCAGCGCTACGACAACATGTTCGGCCCGAGCAACTTCAACGCCGAGGACATCGACGACTTCCTGGCCATGCAACGGGACTGGGGAATAGACGGCGGCCTGCGCACCGTGCCGGCCGGGCGTCTCGCCGAGTTGCGCCGCGAGGCCGCGCAGGCGTGCCGGGCGGTGTACCGGCATCTCGGGCTGGCCGACTTCACTGATGAGCACGTCGCGCTGGCGGTCGATGCGGCCGGGTCGAAGGACCTGGGGGAGACCGACACCCTGGCAGTGCTCAGCGCGGCACACGCGATCCGCGAGGGTGGCCTCACCGTGCTGGACATCGTCGCCGCGCTCGACGAGACCGGCTACGAGGCAGTGGCGGAGAAGATCATGGACATGACCCGGGCCCGGCTGTCCGGGGACTACCTGCAGACGGCAGCGATCTTCGATGAGAGCCTGCGGGTGCTGTCCGTGGTCACCGATCCCAATGACTACGCGGGCCCGGGCACCGGCTACGAGCCGGCGCCCCCGCGGCAGGCCGAGATCAACGCGATCCGCCAGGCCCGCGGCGTCGAGGACCTGCGGGCCGAGCAGGCATCCGCCGCGCTGCCGCTGCTCGCCCCGGTGAGCCCGGCCGCGCCCGGCCAGGATCCGCGGGATGTGGTGATCGGCGTCTCGCCCGCGGTCGGCCGTGACGTGTGGCGCTCCCTGTCCGGGCTCACCGTGCCCGACGTGCTGGGTGAGTTGCTGGCCGGGCTGGAGGAGGAAGGCTGCGCCGGCCGGGTGGTGCGGTTCAACGACACGGTCGATCTCGGCCGGATCGGGCTGGCCGCCGCCCGGCTGGCAGGATCGGGGATCGGCATCGGCCTGCAGGGCAAGGGCACCGCCCTGATCCACCGCCGGGACCTCGCCCCGCTGGCCAACCTGGAGCTGTACTCGGTGGCTCCGGCCATCACTCCCGGGCTCTACCGGCTGCTCGGCGCCAACGCCGCCCGGCATGCCAAGGGCGGCACGCCCGACCCGGCCCGCAACCCGTATACCGATGAGGCCATCGAGGCCAGGTACCACACCACGGTGATCGCGTTGATGGCGCTGGAACGTGCCTGGGTGCGGGCGGGAGCGCCCGCGGAGGAACTCTCCCGCGAGGGGCTGCAGTGAGCGGCGCGGCGGGGGTTCCGGGCATGGCCGGGGAGGCCGGCCCGCCTGAGGGGGCCGGGGTGCACGGCCTGTCCGGGCGGCCGGTCAGCGAGCTGACCCTGGAGGCGGTCCGCCGCGGCGAACTCGGGCTGCCTGACCTGCGGATCCACCCCGACTCCCTGGAACGCCAGGCCGCGGTGGCGCAGGCGCATGGCAACCCGCAGCTGGCCGGGAACCTGCGCCGGGCCGCGGAACTGACCGTGCTGGGTGACGACGAGGTCCTGGCGATCTACGAGGCGCTCCGGCCGGGACGGTCCAGCCCGCAGCGGCTGACCACGCTCGCCGCGTCGCTCGCGGAGCGCGGGCTGCCCCGGTGCGCCGCGTTGCTGAACGAGGCGGCGGAGGTCTACGCCCGCCGTGGGCTCAGCGGATGACCGTCCTCGCCCGCCGCAGCCAGCCCGCCGGGCGCACCGGTTGACGACCGTCGCCGGGGTCGACATCGGCAACGCGACCACCGAGGTCGTCGTGCTGGAGGACGGGCGGGTGCTGGGCGCGGACCGGCTGCCGACCCGGGGCCGTAAGGGCTCGGTGGAGTCCCTGCGCGGCGCGGCCGCGCTGGTCCGCCGGATCGAGCGGCGGCTGGGCACGACGGTGGCGGAAGCCAGCATCGCTCCGTTGCGGGCCGTCGACACCACCACCGTGACCATTCCGGCGCTTCCCCCGCCGACCGGGCGGCTGCACGTGCTCGCTGCCGGGGTGGCGACCCCCGGCGGCGCCGGGATCTGCGTCGGAACACCCCTGTGGCTGGACCGGGAGCCCTTGGACCGGGAGCAGTTCGACCGGGAGCGGCTGGCCGGGACCCGGCTGGATGGGGGGCGGCTGGCGGCCACGGCTGCCAGCCGTGTCGCCGTGGTTCCGCCGGGCCTGGGCTATGCGGCGGCGGCGGGGCGGCTCCGGGAGCTGCGCGCGGCCGGGATTCCGGTCGGCGCGGTCCTCGTCGGCGGTGACGAAGGCGTTCTCATCGCCAACCGGCTGGATGCCGGCCTGCCCGTGGTGGACCAGGTGGACAGCGCCGCTGTCGGGGAATGCACCCTGCTGGCCGTCGAAGTCCGCCGGCCGGGCCAGCCGCTCACCCTGCTGACCGATCCGGTCGCGCTGGGCGCCGCCCTGCGGCTCGGCGACGACGAGGTCGGCGATGCGGCCATCCTGAGCCGGTCCCTGCTTGACTACTCCAACGCCGTGGTCGGGCTGGGGCCTGCCGCCGCGGATCCAGCCCAGCCGGGCGAGCCGTGGTTGGTGACCGGGGGACGGCACGTCCCGCTCCGGGCCGCGTGTGCCGAACTGCCCGGCTGGCCGGTCGGCGCCGTCAGCGCGCTGGTGACCCCGGCGGGTAAGACTGACACGGACGATCTGTTCGCGGTTGACCTGGCTGCCGCGGCGGACACCGCCACCGCACGCCGCGGCAGCGTGGGAAGGGCGGCGCTGGTCGCGTGGCTCCATCATCTCGACTCGGGCATCGACCACGCGGCCCTGCTCGGCGAGATGCTCGGCCGCCCGGTGCGCTGCGTGCTCAGCGAGCCCGCCGCCGCCCGGCTGGGCGCCTGCACGACACCGGGGGCACGGGCCGGCGCCGTCGTCGTCGATATCGGCGCGGGCACCATCGACGTCATCGCCCCGGACGGTGAGGTGGTGGCGGCAGGCGCCGGGGAGTTGCTCACCGCTGCCGTTGCGGAGACGCTCGGCGTGCCGCGCGCGGCGGCGGACTGGGTCAAGCGAGGCCCGTGCGTCCGGATTGAGGGCAGTCAGCGTTTCGAGGCGGAGGACGGCAGCCGTGGGTTTCTGGACCGGCCGGCGGACCGGGCCGCTGTGGGCATGCTCGCGGTCGCCGGCCCCGCCGGGCTGCTGCCCTTCGACCGCCGGCACAGTCCCGCCGAATGGCGGGCGATCCGGCTCCGGCTGAAGGAGGCGGTCTTCACGGTCAACCTGCTGCGCGCTGTCCGGACGCTCGGCCGTGACCTGCGCCAGGTGCTGATCGTCGGTGGCCCGGCCGGGGACGACGAGTTGCTCGGCGTGCTGCTGCGCTCGCTGCCCGCTGACGTCACCGCCGGGCGGGGAAACGTCGGCGGCACGCTCGCCGGGCCGTCCGCCGGACACCGGCACGCCGCCGCGCTCGGCCTGGCACTGGCAGCGGATGGTGCGATAGGGCCCAGCCGGCCCGGGGCATTATCCGCCTTCGCGCAGCAGTCGCTGGCCGAGCACCATCAGGTCGCGGAAAGGAAACGCGCAGCGGACCCAGTCACGTCCTCGGGCAACTCGGCGTGGCCCCGCCCACCCCCCGGGCCAATGTCCGCGGGCATGGCCGCTTCCTCCACGGTGGCTCGCCGATCCGCTAGCCCCAGAAAATCGCGGTCGGATCGCGGTCGATCTCCTCAAGGAGATCTTCGACGCGTGGCGACGGCGCAAGCCAGTCATAGAGGTGGAAACGTGAGTTGCGGTCGCGCCAGTACAACGTCCAGCTCCGGTCCGCCTTTGTGTACCGGAGGCGGGCGATCGGGAAACGAGTCCACTCGGCGTCCGGGCACTCACCCGCCGGCGGCCGGCGCTCGACAATCGTGAGATGCCGCGGACTCACCTCGCATTCCACCCGGACCTTGGCACGGACATGGCTGGGAACGCGCTGATCGCACCAGCGCCGCACCCTCGCCACGTCCAATTCCGAAATCCCTGCCGCTGCCACCCCGAGAGTCTCTCACCTCCTCACACCGGCTCTCGCCGCACATCGCAGGACGCCAGAGGCGCGAGGTGCTTGTCGTTGGCGTTGGGCCAGGCAAAGCTCGACCGGGTGGCGGCGCGGCCAGGCCGGGCCTGCTCCAGGAGCGTCACCCCGATGCCCGCCTCCGCCAGCCGCGCCGCCACGCACACACCGAGCACCCCGGCGCCGATCACGGCGAGCGGGTCACCGCCGGTGACCTGCAGGCGGCAGGCTCGTGACGCCGCCGCCGGAAGGCCGCGGGGTCGTGCTCGTTACCGGCGCCGCCAGCGGGATCCGGTCGGCGGTGGCCACGACTGGTCACCGGCGCTACCCATGCGTACAGCGCAGGTACGCGCAGAACGTGCCGCTGGGCCGGATCGGGCAGCCGGAGGAGATTGCCGCGGCCGTGGCGTTCCTCGCCGATCCGCGCGTTGGCGCGATGACCGGGCAGATCCTGCAGCTAAACGGCGGCGAAGTGCGATGCCGGGCCTGAAGCCGGCCGGTCACGCCGACCGATCCTCAGGCCAGCGTGATCTCGAAGTATGCGCCCTGATCATCGTGCACGATCCGCGCTGAGCCGGACCAGCCGGCGAAGCCGCCCGTACCGGTGCCGGGCACGATGTGGCCAAACCAGGAGGCGGGGTCCGACTCGAGCCCGCCGTGCTGCACGGTCACGGAGCCCTCGCGCCCGTCGTCGGTGCGGCCGGTGATCCGCTCCGTGGCCACATACGACCGGGAGCCTTCTTCGGTCCCGGCAGACATGAAGACTGTCGTGGCGTGCCCGATGATCCCGGACGTGAAGGTCTTGGCGAAGGTCATCACGTCGGCCCAGTCCGCATCCAGGCCGGCTATTTGCCGTGGCTCGAAGCTGTCGACCTTGAAGCGAGCGATCAGCGTCACTGTTCCCCCTGGCGAGAAGTGGCCGGGCCGTCCCTGACGGTTGCTGGATGAGGACTTCGCGGGCATCCTGGGCATCCTGATCGCTCCGCGAGCGCTCCACTGCACATGCTGCCCTGCAATGATGGCAGGCCGCAGGACGCTGCCTGAGCCCTCGCGTCCCTGCCTCGTATTTCGACGCCATCGTCTGCCTGTCCGCGCTCATCCACATGCCACTGGCCGCCCAGCCACACCTCCTGCAGGCTGGACCCGTGGCGGTCAGGACGGGCGTGCTGCCAGCTCAGCGCAGCTGCGCAGGCTGGCGTAAAGCGCCGCGGCCCGTCGCGCCGCGGCGCCGCGATCAACGATCGGCTGGCCGGTGCGGGAGACGACCGCAGGTATGAATTGCGCGGTAAGCGGCGCGTGCGGATGCAAGGTGAGCTTCAAGACCCCGGTGGCCGTGCTGTAGGAGTGCTCCCACCAGAGGAAGTTGCCCATGCCGTAGGCAACGAACGTATGGCCCAGCCAGCCGGATCCCTGCAGCATGTGCGCGTGCGCGCCGACGATGATGCTGGCCCCCGCGGCAGCCAGCTTCGGCGCGAGTGATAGCTGATTCTGGTCCGGGCACGCCTGGCCTTCGGTGCCCCAGTGCATGAAAACGATGACGATCTTGGCGAGCCTCTTCGCGGCGCGCACGGCCGCCAGGGTGCGGGGCAGGTTGATCGCATTGGCCTCTCCGGGCCGGGTGCCTGTTGCCACCCAGGAGGAGGCGAGCTCGGCCACCTGCGACACACCGACGATCGCGATGGTCAGCCCGTTGACCGTCGTAACGTACGGCGCCCACGCCGCGGCCGCGTTGATTCCTATCCCCACATAAGGAAACCGGGCAGCCTTCGCCGCCGCGAGCGTGTCCGCCAGTCCGGTCTGCCCGTAATCGAGGACGTGGTTGTTGGCCATTGTGACCAGGTCGATGCCGGCGTCGCGGAGCGCGGTGAAGGCGAGCGGCGTGGTGCGGAAATGATAGGTCTTCGGCTGCGGCTTCCCGCGGCTGGTGACGGCCGTCTCGAGGTTCACTGCCGTGAAGTCGGCCGACTTGAGCACCGACGTGATGGGCCCGAACGCGGTGGCCGGATCGCTCAGCAGCCGTGCGGTGCGGCCGGTGAAGTGCACGTCTCCGGCGAAGGCCAGCGTGATATTGCCTGACGCAGCTTCGGCATGGCCCTGTCTCCTGGGCGGGTCCTCATGGTGGGATGCCGTCCGGCCCGCGGCGGGCGCAGCTTGCGGCACGGGAGCGCCAGTCGTGCAAGCCCCCGCGAGCAGCGTCAATCCGCCGAGCGTAACAGCGAGCAGCCGCCGGGTTACCACGGGCACAGCCTACGTTCCGCCGGCCCGGGCGTCATGTACCGGCACGCGCCGGCCATGGGGCGGCCCAGAGTTTCTCGCAACACCTGTCCATTGCGGCCATTCCCGTACGTCGTGGTGGTGACGAGGCCCGAGCGGCCGACACCTGGCCGCTGGCCTTGACGGTGAAGTGGAAGAAAGCGCAGCACGCCTTCTCGCGGCGGGCCAGGTCGCGGACCCATTCGTCAAGACCCGGGTCAGCCCGGAACCGGAACGTGATGCCATTGCCGGTCCGGCTGCGACCGAGAAGGGACTGCGTGAACAGGCGCCGGTACTCGTCAATGCGCGCGGCGGGTGTATCAGGGGCGCTGGTCATGTCGCACACGACCGGGGGCCGCTGCTGCGGGCTGTCGTCTGGGTCCACGGCTGGCTCCTTGAAGGTGAGGGCACCGCGCTCGCCGCGGCCGGCGCCACCCAACGTAAGGTCTGGACTCAGGTCCAGAGTCAAGGGGTTGCGGTGAAGATCGGGCAGGTCGCCTCCGAGTCAGGCGTCAGCATCGACACGATCCGGTTCTACGAGCGCCGTGGCGTGCTGCCGGTCCCGCCGCGCACCGAATCGGGCTACCGCGTCTACACCGATGCGAGCGTGGCGCGGACCCGGCTCGCCCGGCGGCTGCAGAGCCTGGGGCTCACCCTCGACGAGGTCATCGGCGCGCTCCACGCACATGACGAAGGCCACGCCTCCTGCGAAACCCAGTGATCCCGCCAACGGTCATCGCTCACGCGGACTGGGGGACGGATCGCCGGAAGCGGCAGATGGCCATAGCGAGGCGTGGCTCTGGCGGCCCCCGCCCGGGCTCCGGGTACCTGGTCGCCTCCCTCGCCCCGGCGCCGGTGGGCCCGGGGCCGGAGGGCGGTCTCTTTCATGAGCTTCGGGAAGCAGCGGCGCCAGGTCAGGCGATGATCGGCTTCGACTTCCCGATCGGGCTTCCCAGGGCATACGCCAAAGCCGCCGGAATTTCCTCGTTCCCCCAACTCCTCGACGTGCTTGGCTCACCTCCGTGGGAGGAGTTCCACCTTGTTGCGCGCCACGCGAGTGAGATTACGCTGCGCAGGCCGTTCTATCCGGCAACCCCTGGCGGGACCAGCCGCGGACATCTGTACAGCGCGCTGCAGCTTACAGCGTCTGAGCTGCGGCGACGTTGCGAGGGAACGGATGCGGAGACGTTGTTCTGGACGCTCGGTGCTAAGCAGGTGGGAAAGGGGGCGCTGGCCGGATGGCGGCTGCTCGCCGCAGCGAGGAGCCGGGATCCGGGAATAGCACTCTGGCCGTTCGGCGGACCTTTGCGCGGGCTGCTCGACGGAAGCGGTCGCATCGTGGTCGTGGAAACCTACCCGCGGGAGTACTACCGGTATGCCCGTCCCTCCGCTGTCCGGCACCCGCGGTGGAGCAAGCGGCGGCGGGAGGACCGGGTGACCTGGATCCCCGGCTTGCTCCGCTGGGCGGAATCGCTGGGCGTCACCTGGGATGCCGCCATTCTCCGCCGGGTGGAAGAGGGCTTCTCGGGCGGGAGGAATGGCGAGGACGAGTTCGATTCCGTTCTCGGCCTGCTCGCGATGATCGGCGTGGTAACCGGGACCATCCCCGCCGGTGAGCCAGGCGACGATCCGGCAGTAATCACCACCGAAGGCTGGATCCTTGGCCGCCCACCTGTTTCGGGACTGCGTCCGGAATCGGCCACCCCGCCAAACGGGGTTTCGCTCATGCCGCGCTGCTAGCCGCCGCAGGCCTGGGCCAGCCCGGGCCTGGGGCCAGCCCGGGCTCGGTCGCTCCCGGCATCCGCTCGCAGCCGTTGGTCAGGCCCAGTCCCAGTGCTGCCGGTGGGCGTGGATGCACCACTGGCCGACCGCGTCCAGGTCTGGCTCCGCGCGCAGCGGAGTCCGGCCGGTGGGCGTACAAGGGCAGCAATGCGGTCGGGTTCCCCTTGACCGCCAGCCGCAGGTACTTGCGCAGCGAGTACATCACCAGGTCAGTGTCGCCCGGACCGGACCGGGCACCTTCCGGCTGGGTGCGGAACACGTAGTGGTCGAACGGCCAGGCCACACCCAGGACATGGCGAGCGCGTTGCGGAACTGATCGAAGAATCATGGTGCCGCAAAGCGCCGGCTCGTCTCGTCGCTGACTTTGAGCAGAACCGCTGAGCCATTGGAGGGCCGGTGGCCGGGTTGGGCGGTGACCCTGTCGAGGTGCTATCCGGCACTGCACGCGGCGGCCTGCGGTGGGTCGTTGTCGCTTCCGGAGACGACGACGACCTCTACATGATGCTGCATGTTTTCCGGGGCGACCGGCAAGTCGCAGGTTCGGGGTTTGGCGGGCCGGATCTGTACCCCGGTTCTGTGCTGAACGAGTGGCGCGGCAGGACGGACGACCTGCCCTATTTCGTGATGGCGCGCACTGCGCCGAGCGTGGATCGGGTGGTCGCGACGACCGACCGCGGGTCCGAGATCGTGCTCGCTACGTCACCGCTGATTGAGCGCTTTGGCCTGCGATTCGCCGCGGCCGCATTGCCCGACGGGGAACGGCCAGCCAGGCTCCGGGCGGAACGAGGAGGCACCCCGCTGGAAACACGGCCGCAGCCGATGCCGCCACCCCGGCCCCCGCACTGACCGCTTTCCCGGCGGCGCTGGCTGGTGAGGCACGATGGCAGGATGACCGGTCCTGACCTGCTGGGCGAAGCAGTCGCGGAGTTGTACGCGGCTGACCCGGAGGCGTTCACCGAGCGCCGCGGGGTTCTCGCGGCCCAGGCACGCGCGGCTGGTGAGCCCGCGGCGGCGAAGAAGATCGCCGCATTGCGCAAGCCGACCCGCTCGGCCTGGATGATCAACCGGCTGGTCCGTGCCGATCCCGGGGTGCCGTCCCGGCTGAGCGGACTGGGCGATGAGCTTCGTGCCGCCGAGGCAGCCCTGGATGGGGCGAAGATCCGGGAGTTGTCGCTGGCACGGCGTCGGCTGATCGATGTCCTGATCCGGCAGGCGGTGCAGCAGCCTGGTCAGCCCGCGCCATCGGCGGCGCTGCGCGAGGAGTTGACCGCTACGTTCGGCGCGGCGCTGGCCGACCCGCAGGTCGCCGGGGAGTTGGCGGCGGGAACCCTGCTGCGCGCGGTGCACCGGGCTGACTTCAGCCCGGGGGGACCTGGGCTGAGCCTCGTCCCGCCGCCCGCGGACCGCCGCCCTGCCCCGGCCGGGCCAGCCAGGCGGTCCGTTGCCGCTAAGCCGCCCGCCCCGGCCGGGCCAGCCGCTCCAGCCAGGCCGCGCGCTCCCGCCAGTCCGTCCGCTCCCGCTAAGCCAGCCGCCCCGGCCAGACTCGCCGCGAAGCCAGCTGCCCCGGCCAAGGCCGCTGCTGCGGCTAAGGCGGAAGCTGCGGCCAAGGCGGAAGCTGCGGCCAAGGCGGAAGCCGCGGCTAAGGCGGCAGCCGCCGAACGTGAGCGGCGCCGGATCATTGCTGAGGCTGAGCAGGCGCTGGCCGACGCCGGCCTGGCTGCCGACCAGGTTGCCCGGGCGGAGCAGGAGCAACACGACGCGGTACGGCGGCTCGAAGAGCAGCTCGCCGGTATCCGCCAGCAACTTGCCGATGCCCGCCGGCGCCTCGCCGATGCCAGCGTCCGGGCTCGCCAGGCAGAAAGCGCCCAGCGCAAGGCGCGCCAGGCCCTCGGCCGGCTACGCGGCTAGTGGCTTGCCCATGAACGTTTGCCGGGTTTGATCATGCTGCGATCGCCGGCCGGTTTGTGGCCGGTAAGTGCCGTTCCAGCGGCCCTTCCCGGCCATGCCGGGGCCACCCAGGTGCCAGAGCTGTCCGTTGCGACGTCCGTGCAGGTGTCGTCGGGTGCCCTGAGCCCCGGTGTGCCTGCCGGCCCCCGGGCCGCTGGCTGGATCTGCGGGGCCGCCGGGGGTGCGGTCCACATATCACGGATCCGGTACCCGCAAACCGGTTGAAACCGGGCGTGAATGCGTGCCAGATCCGTGATATGTCGCCGCAGGCCATGATCGATGTGACCGGTGATGCTGGTGGGCCGGCCATCAGCAGCAGCAACGGCGGCGCATGCGTTGAAGTGGCGCTCATCGGGCAGGCAGTGGCTGTGCGCGACTCGAAGGACCCGGAGGGGCCGAAGCTGGGTTCGGCATGTCGGTATTGAGCCTGCGGGCGTACCACACGTGATTCCTGGGATACCCGACTACGGGAAGACCCCCACCTTGGGTAGTCATCCAAGACCCCCGCCAGCATCGCCGCTTCAGGCTCCGACGGCGCGGGGTGCACGGTCTGATCCCATTCGCTGTGGTCATCCCTCCTGGGGAGTCCGGCTGGCGGGGATGCATCTGCGCGTGGCATCCGAGGTCCGGCCAGCCGGACCCACCTCCCAGGCTAAGACACCTCAGACAGCTCATATAGCTAAAACTGCTAAGACTACGCCGGGACGGGATGGGGCAGGAATGCAGATGATCAGTTTGTGCCTAGGGGACCGGAGCCGCCTTATCTCGCGGTGGCTGCTGCTCTGAGGGATCGCCTCAACGGGGGAGAGTGGCTGCCGGGCGAAGCCCTGCCATCGGTCAGCGCGCTGGCCGACGAGTATGGCGTGTCCCGTGCGACAGCGGCCCGTGGGGTCAAGGTGCTGACGGATGAGGGGCGCGTCTACACCGTGGCTGGGTGGGGGACCTTTGCGGCGGAGCACCCCCCGGTTAGCTGACCTGGGAGAACGTGAGCCCGAAAGTAACTGTGAGTGAAGCGAAGCGCTTCGACTCTGAGGCTCCGCGCGGCGCGGCTGTTATTAGTGGTTGCTCACAGTGAGTGCTCAGCGCCTCGGGGGCCCAACGGCGGCACGCCGTTCCTGCTCATGGGCTCGGTCGCTGGCGCCATCGATGTCCTGGAGCACGTCGTCCGGCCCCTCGGCGCGAAGACCATCGTGCCCGGCCACGGCCCCATCTTCGACGACCAGGGGCCCATCGACGCGACGCTGGACTACCTCAGGTTCGTGCTCGACGTCGCGGCCCGCGCCCGCGAGGCTGGGCTGTCCCCGCTGGACGCGGCCCGGGAGACTGACCTGGGCCGGTTCGCTGGCTGGGTCGACGCCGAGCGGATCGTCGGCAACCTGCACCGCGCCTGCGCCGAATTCGGCGGCACCCCGCGCGGCGGGCCCATCGACATCCTCGCCGCACTCGCCGACATGGTCGCCTACAACGGCGGAGCCCCGCTCACCTGCCTGGCCTAGTCCCCGGCCCCGGGCGCCCCGCCGACCAGGCCCCGGCCTGAGCCGGAAGCGTGGGCACTAACCGTCGTGATAGCAGCGGTTCGGGCCCACACTTCGAGGCGGGGTGTGCCGGGCCACGCCCTGCGGGTCATTCGCAAAGGTGGTCGTGCCACCCGCTTAGGCGGGTGGCTGACCGCCGCCGAGGGCACGGTCACCGCCGTCCGCCCACCACTGGTCCACCACGTCCCGCGACCCGGTCACGAGATGGGTCTGCCCAGCCCCGGACGTGCGCTGGCATGACGTGGCAAGCTAGGGCGAAGCGGGCCGGCTGGGCCCACGTCGGCCTGTCTGTGCCGACTGGCCGTGAGGCAACCGAGGAGAAGCGATGCCCACTCGCAGCGCACGTACGACCTGGACTGGCGGCCTTGAGGACGGAACCGGCACGGTGGCGCTGACCAGTTCCGGCGTGGGTACCTACGAGGTCAACTTTCCCAAGCGGGCCGCCGACAACGCGGACGGCACCACGAGCCCGGAAGAACTCATCGCCGCAGCCCACACCGCCTGCTTTGCCATGCAATTCTCCGCCCTGCTGGGCGCGGCGGGCGGCAGCGGGCAGTCCCTCGACGTCAGCGCGGACGTCACGCTCAGCCCGGACCCGGCCGGCGGGTTCCGGATCAGTGGCATCACGCTGACCGTGCGCGGTTCCGCCCAGGGCGTCACCCCGGAGGACTTCGCCAAGATCGCGCAGGAGGCCAAGAGCGGCTGCCCGGTCAGCAAGGCGCTGACCGGTACCGACATCTCGCTGCAGGTGGACCCGGCTTAGCCCGGCACGCGGTTCCTGGCGTCCAGCCTGGCAGAAGGGATTGTCAGCCGGGTCCGGGGGACGAGGGTGCCCGGCTGGACGAGCTGAGGGGCGCGGTGGCGCTGCAGAGGAAGAAGGCGCCCGCGAGCAGCGCGCCGGCGAAGGTGAGGCTGTGCAGGACGCCGACGTGATCGGCGAGGAACCCGACCGTCGGCGGCCCGGCGAGGAATGCCACGTAGCCGATCGAGGCGGCGGTGCTCACCCGCCCGGGCGCGTAGCGGGGATCGTCCGCGGCGGAGCTGAGGCCGACCGGGAACCCTAGCGACGTCCCCAGCCCCATGAGGACCGCCCCGGCCATGGCGAGCGGCAAGAGCGTCCCATAGGCGATCAGCAGCAGGCCGGCGATGGCGGTCACGGCACAGGCCCGCAGGACCCGGACCCGGCCGTAGCGGTCGATGAACCCGGGGCCGAACCAGCGGCCAGCGGTCATCGAGGCAAGGAAGATGGCGAACGTTAGCGTGCCGACGGCGGCCACCGTGTGATAGCCGTCGATGACCCCGAGGCTCAGCCAGTCGTTGCCTGCTCCCTCGGCGACGGTCATGCACAGCACGAACAAGCCGATGAGCAGGGTCCGCGGCTCGGTCCAGGCGGCGAGCGGGCTGCGCCGGGCTACCGCGTCGCCCGGACCCGCGTCGCCCGGACCCGCGTCGCCCGGACCCGTCTCGCCCTGTCCCGCCGCGGCCCGGCCGCCGGGCAGGAAACCGCGGGTCGCCACGGGCATGGCGACGGCGACGAGAAGCGCGACCGCGAGCAGGTGCGCGGTGACCGGCACGTGCAGGGCGACCATGCCCGCTCCGACGCCGGCCCCGGCCACCGTGCCGATGCTCCACCCGGCGTGGAACCGGGACATGATCGCGCGGCCGAGAGCGGACTCGACGGCAGCCCCCTGCACGTTCATCGCGACGTCCCAGCTGGCCGAGCCGAAGCCGAACAGGAACAGGCCAGCCGCCACCGGGGGAATGCCATGCAGGTAGCCGACGGCCACGACCGCCAGGCCGGCCGCCGAGATCACTGCCATCACGGCGACCGTGCGGGTTTCGCCGAGCCTGGTGATGACCAGCCCGGACAACGGCGTCGCGATGGTCGAGCCGACCGCTATGCACAGCAGGATGAGCCCGAGAACGCCGGGGTTCACCCGCAGTTCGTCGCGGACCTGCGGAATGCGCGAAGCCCAGCTGGCGAAGGCGAACCCCGCGCCGATGAAGGCGATGCCGACGGCGTAGCCAGCCTTGCGGATCTCGGCGTCACTGCGGATAGGCGGCGCGGGGATGCTCCCGGCGGGAACGGCTGGGCGGCTCACAACCGGCGGATAGTGGCCAGCCAGGCCTGTGCCGTCGCGGCAGCGGATCCGCGGTTGATCGCGAAAGTCTCCGCCACGATGTCGATGACGGCCCAGCCGTCGCTGAACGCCTGGGTGATTTCATCCTGGCGGACCCGGCGCGGTCCCATGGTCCCCGGCTGGCGGTCGCTGAAGCACAGCAGGTAGCAGGTGCCGCCGGGCTGCAGCACCAACGCCAGGCTGGTCACGTACCGGGCCCGCGGCTCGTCGTCGAAGACGTGGAACAGCCCGCTGTCGATGACCACCTCGAAGCTCACGCCGAGCTGCCCGAGGTTCAGCGTGTCGGCGGTTTCGAACCGGACGGACAGGCCCCGCTGTGCCGCTTTCTGCCGGGCCTGACCGATGGCCCGCGGTGACAGGTCAACGCCCACGGCGTCCGCGCCGTGCGCGGCGGCCAGCAGTGCATGTTCCCCGGTGCCGCAGCCCGCGTCCAGCAGCCGGCCACCGAGCAGGCGGCTGTCCGCGAGGCGGCGAAGACCGGCTGCGGCCGGCCGATGTCCCACGGCGGCGGCATGGCCACATACGCCGCGTCCCACTCCGGTGCCTGCACTGTCCTGAGCGTACCGGCACTCCCGCGCCAGCCCCGGAATCCCGCGTCAGCCCCGGAATCCCGCGTCAGCCCCGGAATCCCGCGTCAGCCCCAGAATCCCGCGTCAGCCCCAGATCTCGCCGGCGGTGCTGACGACCAGCTCGAGCTTGCGCCGCTCGTCGTCCACGGTCAGCTGGTTACCGCGGGAGGTGGAGGCGAAGCCGCACTGCGGGCTCAGCGCGAGGTCGCCGACCGGCACATAGCGGGCCGCCTCCTCGATGCGCCGCCGCAGGTCGCCGACCGACTCGAGCTGGGGCTGCTTGGAGGACACCAGGCCCAGGATGACAGTGGTGCCCGGCCTGATGAACCGCAGCGGCCCGAACCCGCCGGCCCGCTCCGCCGGTCGACTCCAGCAGCCCGGCCATCCAGGTGTCCCGGCGCATCTCGCCGTCCGTGAAGATCTCGATGCCCGCCTGGCGCTGCAGTTCGAGTGCCTCCAGCGCGGCGCGGTCCTCCGCCTCACGCAGGGTCTCAGCGGTTATCCTGCCCTGCTTGCAGGCCGAGCGGGCCTCCAGCAGCCACGGCGGCCGGAGCAGGCTGCCAACGTGCTCGGCGTGGTAGTTCGTGGCCATCAGACAGTCCTCCGGGGGGATGCCGCGATTCGTGACCTAGCGCGATCCGTGACCTACTCTGCGCCGCCTGGCCGGCGAAGTCCAGACCGAACCGCCGGAACGCCCGCGGCCCCGCCAGGACCCTGTGGTCAGCCGCGGTCCCGGCGGTTCGCGGACGTGCCAAGCGTCAGCACCCGGCCGTTCTGGCCGGCGACCCCCCCGTCGCCGGAATGGGCCGGGAATGCCACGTCCACCTCGAGGCCGCCGTCGGCCGGCGGCCTGACCGCGAGCGTGGCCCCGGGCGCCTCGGCGATGGCCGCCACGATGGCGAGGCCGAGCCCGGCGCGCTGGCCGGTCCGATCGCTGCCGAGCCGCTCGAACGGACGCAGCAGCCGGTCGACCTCCCGGGGAGCGATGACCGGCCCGCTGTTGGCGACGAGCAGGACGGCGCGGCCGGCCTTGATGCCGGTGTGCACGGTGAGCGAGCCAGCCGGCGCTCATGTTGTAGGCCAGGGCGTTGTCGACCAGGTTGGCGACGAGGCGTTTCAGTTCGTCGCTGGGACCAGGCAGCGCCAGGCGCTCGTGCAGGTTCTGCCCGGAGATCTGCCGGGCCTTGGCCGTCATGACCCGCAGCGGCCGGAGCGTCCGGCCGGCTACCAGCCAGCCGAGCCAGGCCGACACGAAGGCCATCAGGGCGAGCGCGATGCCGGCGGCGAGGAAGAGCTGATGGAGGGTGTCTGCCCGTTGCGCGGCGGCCAGCGCCCGCAGGGCCGCGGCGGCCTGCTGGCTGCCCATGATCCGCTGGGCCGCCGCCCGGGCCTGTGCCCGCTGCTGGGCCGTGAGCAGGTCTGCGACCCGCGCGGTGGGCCGGGTGTCGACCATGGCATACGTGATCGCGAGCAGCGCGGTGCCCGAGGTGAGGAACCCGGCGCGCTCATCGCGGCGCTCGGGCTGGGCACCGTCGCCTGCGGCGGTACCTCGTCGTCCGGGGCGGCCAGCCCCGCATCGCCCACGGCAAGCGCCACCACGTCAGTTGGGAGGGTACTGCCGGCGAGCCTTCCGTCAGGCATCGCCGGGTACCTCAGCGGAGCTTCGTCGCGCAGCCGCCTTGCGTTCGCCCGGTGCATGCGCAAGAACGGTCTCCCCAGTTTCCCGAACACCTTCAGCTTGGCGGCCCTGCATGCCGCGGGCATCAAGGTTCGCTCGGCGTCCTTCCGGACTGCGGCAAAGGCATGCAAGTCGAAGCTGACCGATCGCCCTTTTCGGCCTCTACCGCAGGGTGGCGGTATCGGCGGGCGGGTGAATGATCCAGATATTGGGTTCCCAGTAGTCGCCGGCGTCCCGGTCACGGTCGATGTGCACTGTCGCCAGACCCGCCGGGAAGACGTAATCGCCCGTCTCGGGGAAACGCAGCTGGGTCCACGACTCCCATTCCGCGACGGTTCCGGTGATGTGCAGCGAGCGCGGGATGGCCGGTCCCAGCCGGGCGCCCAGCCGGGCATGCACCCGGACCCACGGGTCGAACGGCGAGCCGTCCGGCCGCGTCCAGCGGGCGTAGCGCTCGATGGGAATGGTGGGATAGCGGCCCTTGAGACTGGGCCGCACCGGGGCGATCACCTGGCGCAGGCCGGCCTGGCGCGCAAGCCCCGACATCACCTGCAGCAACAGCGCCGACAGGCCCCGGCCGCGATGAGCCGGCGGGATCTCGGCAGCCAGCGCGGACAGCGCGGCGGGCCGCCCGCCAGCCGAGCGCAGGGCGAAGCCGGCGGTGATCGTCGCGTCGATGCCCGGCCCCAGCCCGGCGTCGGTGCCGTCCCAGGCGACCGGGATGGCGTGGCCCTCCGCGAGCACCTGCCCGGCCCCGGCGTCGAAGAGGACGAACTGCCACTCGGGGAAGGCGTCGTACAGCCGCCCCCAGTAGCGGTTGAGCACCTCGCCGTGCCGGTTGTACTCGGGCCACACCTGCGCCGGCAGATCGCTGATGCTCGCCCACAGTTCCGGCCGCTCGCTGTAGCGCATAACCCGCATGTCCACCTTCACGAGTATGACTACCAGCCGGCGGCGACCAACCAGGTACCGCGGGTTGCTGACCGAGATGTCCGAGGACTGCCCGGCGTCGTCGTAGGGGAAGCCATACTGCAGGCCGTTGATGGCGCTGGAGTGCCAGAACTGGGCGTAGCAGTTCGCCGGGGCGGCCTGGTAGAAGTTGCCGGGATTCGACTGCTCCGATGCCGGCAGTTGCGCGACGTGCCGGTTGAGCCCGGCGCACAGCGGGGGATTGCCGGCCAGCGTGCCGCCGCAGCCGAAATCTGCGTGGTGGGACCGGATCGGCCCGTCAAGGGCCGCGCGCGAGCGGCCTGCCGCCCCCACTGCGGGCACTTCTGCTGCCTCAGCCGCTGGCGAGTTCCTCCGCCGCGGCGCGGCCGGCGTCGGCCGTCCGGCGCAGGAAGCCGGCCAGCAACTCGAGGGCGTCGTCGTCATACTCCGCGCAGATCCGGTCCATCGCGCTGTTCATCCCCGAGTAGAGGCGGAGTACCGCCGCGCCCCGGCCGCGCTCCGCGCGGACGACGACCCCGCGCCGGTCGGCCGGGTCACGGTCGCGCACGATCCATCCGCCCCGCTCGAGCCGGTCCAGGATCCCGGTCATGGTGGCGGGGTGCAGCCCGGCGCGCCGGGCCAGTGCGCTCGGGCTCAGCGGGCCGTCGCGGCTGATGAGATCCAAGCACTCCAGGTCGCTGCCCTTCAGCTCCAGGCGACCGCTGACCTGGTGATTCAGCAGGGTGAGCTGAACGCTCATCTCGCGCAGCGACTCCCTGATCGTGCGACTGCGCCTCCTGCGCCGCCGTGCCGCATCCGCTCCCTCGGACTCTATTGTTTCCATATGATATGGTCTCCGTATTATATGAGGTACGCAAGCCACTTTACCCGGACCGGCTGGGAGATCAGCGCTCATGGCGCGGAAGTCCCGGCCGGAAAGATCACGAGGAGTCGCGATGACCACCAACGACGCCGCCCGGCGCCGTCCGTCCAGCAGGCGCCCCCGCCCCGGGGGCCGGGTCGACTTCACCCTTATGTACGCCGCGCACGACGCGTTCCACCGCGACCTGCGGCAACTGGCCGCCGGCGGCCGTGCACCGGCATGTCTGCATCGCCAACTGACCCCATCGGCCGCTGCTGACCGCTGGCTCAGCTTGACCGCTGGCTCAGCTTGACCGCTGGCTCAGCTTGACCGCTGGCTCAGCTTGACCGCTGGCTGGGCGGGCTGACACGGTGGCGGGTGTGGCTGCTGTGTCGGATCTGCCTTGAGCCACCCGGCTATGCGACCCGTGACGATCGTCGTCAACCGCATCCGGGTCCGTGATCCCGGCCGGTTCCGGCGGCGGTGCACCCAGGCCGCGCAGGCCAGCGGCCGGGAGCCCTGGTTCGCCGAGACCAGCGAGGACGACGCGGGCGTGGCACTGGCCGCTGATGCGGTCGCGGCTGGCGCCCGGCTGGTCGTCGCGGCGGGCGGTGACGGCACCGTCCGGGCCTGCGCGCAGGCCCTCGCCTGCACCGGGGTCCCGCTGGCGATCGTGCCACGGGGCGCGGGCAACCTGACTGCGCGGGCACTGGGCGTGCCATCCCAGCTGGGCGCCGCCCTGGCCACTGCGTTCAGCGGGCGTGACCGGCGGGTCGATCTCGCGGTTGCCGACGGGATGTCCTTCGCCGCCATGGCCGGCATGGGCCTGGATGCCGCAGTCGTGGGCGGCACTCCTGGCCTGCTCAAGCGGCGGCTCGGGTGGCTCGCCTACGCCGCGGCCGGGGTCGCGCGGCTGCCCGGGCGGCCGCACGAGTTCACGGTGCGCCTCGACGGCGGGCCGCCGCTGAGCCGGCGCGCCAGGTCCGTCGTGGTCGGCAACGTCGGCCTGCTGCCTGGCGGCTTTGCCCTGCTGCCGGACGCCCGGCTGGACGACGGCCTGCTCGACGTGGGAATCCTCGCGCCCAGCCACGCCCTCGGCTGGGGCCTGGTGGCGCAGCGCGTGCTCACCCGCAGCCGCCGCGATGACCTGAACCTGGAGCGGTACCAGGCCCGCCGGATCGAGATCCGGGCCGGCGCCGACCTGCCGCGGGAGGTGGACGGCGAGGTGATCGCGCCGGGCCGCTCCCTGACGATCACGGTGCGCCCGGGCGCGCTGCTCGTCCGGGTTCCCGCCCGCTGAGCGATCGGTGACTTTCGCCCCCTGGCAGTTCACCCCGGCGGTGGTGTGATGGGTCTCGCAGGCCGACCGGAGGTGGTGAGATGACCGACGACCGACGTACCGCCCAGGCGCCAGGGTCACGGCACGGCCCCGACGTTGTCGCTCCGACCAACAGGGTGAACGTTGCCTTTCCCTTCGCCAAGATCACGGTCCAGGAACCGAGCAAGGAGCGCTCCGGATCCCGTCCGCCACTGCCTCGGCGATCCGGCGGGTGTTCCCGAAGAGGCTCTCGTATATGACGACCGCACGCATCGCACCCACCTCCACCCCCAGCCTGCCGCCCGCTCAGTGCGCTGGTAGGGGCCTTGGTCACCGCCCGCCGGGAACGACGTCCCGGCGGTGGCGCGACCTGGCAACCCGGGGTGGTTCGCCGGGAGCGTGGCGGCGTCGTCGGCCAGCAACGTATGGGCCGCCAGCACCAACGGCGCTGCCGTTGATCACTGGGACGGGCGGCGGTGGTCCCGGGTCACCAGCGGAATACCGGCCGCGGCGCTGCTCGGGCCGATCGCCTCCGACGGCCGCGGCGGACTGTGGCTCTACGCCGGGAGTCCCGCCGACAAGCCGTTCCTGGCCCACTACCGGAACGGGAAGTGGACCCGGGCTGCGGTGCCCGCCGCTGCGCGGGGCGCGGTATCCGTCGCCGCGCCGGCGCTGATACCCGGAACGCACACGCTGTGGGCCGTGAGCGGCGTCGGTGTCGGCGCCTTCGGCACCTCCGAAGGCGCCGCCATCCTGGCGTACGGCCACTGAGCCGGGGCTGCGCTCACAACCTGCCTCCGTCGACGGCCAGGGTGGACCCGGTGACATAGGACGCGTCGGGCGAGGCGAGGAACGCGACCGCTGCGGCGATCTCGTCTGGCTCGGCGAGCCTGCCCCAGGCGCTGCTCAGCCGGGACAGGGTTTGCGGCGGCAGATCCCGCAGCGCGGGATGGGCGTAGTTCCTGCCGTTCTCGGCAGACATGTCCGTGCGGGCGCCACCGGGGGCGATGGCGTTGATGGCGATGCCCCGGGCCGCCAGTTCGGGGGCCAGGTTGAGCACGAGGGCGGAGACCGCTGCCTTGCTTGCCGCGTACAGGCTGTGCTCGAAGACGGCGATCCGCGCGCTGACCGAGGACATCAGGACGATCCGCCCACCGGTGCCCATCACAGCTGCGGCAGCCTGCGCGGCGAACAACTGCGCGGCGACGTTGATGCCGAACACCCGCTCATAGTCGGCAACGGTGATCGACTCCAGTGAGCCGAAGTGCTCCACGCCAGCGTTGCTCACCAGGATGTCCAGGCCGCCGAAGATGTCGGCGGCCCGCGCTACCAGGTTCTTGCTGGCCGCCGGGTCGCTGACGTCAGCATGCAAGGCGATGACGCGGCGCCCGTCGCCGGCCAGCTCATGAGCCAGGGCCTCCGCGGCCCCGGCGCTGTTGCGGTAGTTGATCACCACCGAGGCGCCATCAGCGGCGAGCCGTCGCGCGATCGCCGCTCCGATGCCCCGGCCGCCTCCGGTGACCAGCGCTCTCTTGCCGGTGAGGTTGCTCATCAGACCTCCAGTACGTGCCCGGACATGTGAACCTCTCCAGGCCCGGGCCCCGCAAACCCACCGCGCCGACCCCGCGCTGTGCGGCCCGCGCGGGATGCCACCGTCACCACGCCGTCGCGGCCGGCTTCCTGGACCGGGTCGTCCCGGCCGCGGACCTGCGGGATGTGGCCGCGGCCAGCGCGGCCGGCCTGGCTGCGCTCGACATGAGCGCGCACGCGGCGAGCAAGCTGCGGGCAAGGGACCACGTGCTGAGTGCGCTCCGCGCAGCCATCGACATCGACGACGCCGCCATCACGGCGACCGGACCGGCGTCCCACTACGATTCGGCAGCGCCCAGAGCGAAGCAGCGGACCCAGGAGCTGCGCGATCACGTTCTGCACGTGGCGATCTCCATGCTGGGCACTGACGGCGTCACGGGATTCACCACCCGGAAGGTCGCGCAGCAGGCCGATTCATGCTGCATACCGCCCGTGAATTGCTCCGGGCCGGCGTGACCACCGCACGTGACCTGGGCGCGCGCTCCTTTCTCGACGTCGCGGTGCGCGATGCCATCGCACGCGGAATCGCGGACGGCCCGCGGCTGGTGACCGCGGCCCGGCCGCTCACCCCCACCGGCGGGTTCATGACTGATGGCTCGGCGCCGTGGTTCGCCCAGTTCAGCCTGGCCGAGCTGACCACGGTCGTGGCGGAGTCGCACCGGCTCGGCAAGCGGGTGGCGGCGCACGCGCATGGCAGGGAAGGAATCGCCCGGGCCGTGGCGGCGCGGGTCGACTCCATAGAGCACTGCTCGTTCGCGGGCCAGGACGGTAAATTCGGCTCAGACTTCGATCCCGCACTGGCTGACGAGATCGCGGCCGCGGGAATCTACGTCTGCCCGACAATGAACGTGCACGCCCTGACGATGCGGGACCGTTTCGGTGACGCGCTGGAGAAGGTGATCACTGCCTTGCATTCGCGTGGGGTTCAGCTCATCGCCGGCACCGACGCCGGCATCGACAACTGCCCGCACGGCGGGTACGCATGCGGTCTTGAGGCATTGGCGGCGGCGGGCCTGCCGCCAGCGGAGGTGCTCGACGCGGCGACGCTGCGGGCAGCCCGCGCACTTGGCGTCGATGACCGGACGGGCTCGATCGCGCCCGGGAAGGACGCGGATATCGTGGCGGTCCGCGGCGACCCGCTGCGTGACATCTCCGCGCTGCGCCGGGTTGAGCTGGTCGTGGCGCGCGGTACTCAGCACGTCCCGGCAGCGCAGCCCGCCTGGGTGCGGGCTGGGCAAGCGGGGGACGGCGCGGGGCCGGCTGGGGCGGATGCGGGGCTGGTCGAGCCCGCCAGGCACGGCAGCCTATGACGGCACTCGCCTCGGCACTCGACCGGATATCCATCGATGAGCTGCGCAGCCGCGGCGGGCTGAAATGGACGTATGGCGGCCCGGACGTGCTCGGCGCCTTCGTCGCGGAAATGGATTTCGGTACCGCCCCGGCGGTGGAGGCGGCGCTGCGCGACGTGATCGCCCGGCATGACTTCGGCTATCTCACTCCGGCCGCGGCGGAGCAGATGGCCGAGGCGTGCGCCGCGTGGCTCGCCGACCAGCACGGCTGGACCGTCGATCCGGCCCGGATCCGCCCGCTGCCCGATGTCATCGCGGGCCTGCAAGCAGCGATCACTGTCTTCTCCCGGCCGGGCAGCCCGGTGATCCTGCCTACTCCCGCGTACATGCCGTTCCTGACAGTCCCGCCGCTCCTTGGCCGGGAGATCATCCAGGTGCCGATGATCACCACCGAAGGGAGGCTGGCTCTCGACCTGGACGGGATCGACGCGGCCTTCCGGGCAGGTGGTCACCTGCTGGTCCTGTGCAACCCCGGCAACCCGGTCGGCCGGGTTTACACCCGGGCCGAACTGGTCGCGGTGTCCGAGGTCGCCCAGCGCCACGGCGGTCGCGTGTTCGCCGACGAGATCCACGCGCCGCTGGTCTATCCAGGCCACCGGCACATTCCTTACGCCTCGGTGTCCGGGGCTGCCGCGGCGCACGCCATCACCTCGACCTCGGCGTCGAAGGGCTGGAACCTGCCCGGCCTCAAGTGCGCCCAGCTGATCCTGACCTGCGAGCCCGACCGCGAGACGTGGGATGCCGTCGGCAGGCTGGCCGAGCACGGCGCGAGCACACCGGGGGTGCACGCCAACATCGCGGCGTTCAGCGCGGGCCGGGACTGGCTCGCGGAGGTGCTGGAGTACCTTGACGGCAACCGGATGCTGCTCGCCGACCTGGTCGCCGAGCACCTGCCCGGCGTCCGCTACCGGCCGCCGGACGGCACCTACCTGAGCTGGCTGGACTGCCGTGCGCTGGGCCTCGGCGACAGTCCCGGGGAGTTCTTCCTGGACAAGGCGCAGGTGCTGGTCAACGACGGCCCCACCTTCGGGGACGCCGGAAAGGGGCACGTGCGGCTCAACTTCGCGACCCCGCGGCCGATCCTCACCGAGATAGTCCGCAGGCTGGGGCACGCGGTCGCGAATCGCTGAGCACCTACACGCTGCCGCGCAGCCGCAGGGCGCCGAGCCAGGTGAGCCTCGCGCCGCCGCGGACGATGGCGCCGGCGTAGATGCGGGCCGCGAGGCGGCCCAGGCCGTAAATGCTGACGATCATGATGGCCACATTGGCCACCAGCTGGCACGCGGGGACAGGGCCGAGCGCGATCCGGGCGGGCATGAGGATCGGCGCCAGCGGCGGGAGGAAGGAAAGCACGGCGATCCACCACGCGTTCGGCGTTGCGATCGTGATGTACACCAGCAGGAATCCGACGATGATCGGGATCGCGACCGGCAGCGTCAGCAACTGGACGTCCTCCTGCCGGGCCACCATCGCACCGGCGGCGGCGAACACGAACGAGTACATCGCGTAGCCAAGCGCGAACCACAGCAGCAGCGCCGGCAGCAGCACCCAGACGGTGGCGGGTATCTGCGCCCGCTGCACGGCCGCGTTGGCGACCAGGCCAGCGGCGACGGCGACGCCCAGCTGGCCCAGTCCGCACAGGCCGACGCCGGCCACCTTCCCGGCCAGCAGCTGGCCCGGCCGGACCGTGGCGAGCAGGAGCTCGGCGGTACGGGACGTCTTCTCCTGTGCGACGCCGTTGGCCACGGCCGCGCCGTAGATGCCGAGGCTCAGGTACAGCAGCAGGCCGGCGGCAAGGGCCGCTGTCGCGCGCGCCGGGTTCGCGATGGGACCGCGCTGGAGGGCGGTCACCGAGAACGGCACGGGGGCCAGCGCCCGCGCCGCGGTGCCGGGTGGCACCCCGGCCGCGGCCAGCACCTGCCGCAGATGTGCCTGGTCCACTACCGACTGCAACACGGCGGTCAACGTCGGGGATACTGACTGGCTCGCCAGCGCCACGGCCGCATCCTGGCCGACGCTCAGTGCCGCGTCGAGTGCGCCGCTCTTCACCCGCGCCCGCGCGGACGCGGCGGATGCGATGCGCACGGTCCGCACGTCTGTCTTCGCGGCGGTTGCGGCGGTTGCGGCGGTTGCGGCGGTTGCGGCGGTTGCGGCGGTTGCGGCGGCGCGCAGGGCCGGCGCGAGCGCCTGCGCCCGGGCGCCCACCAGCCCGACGACGGCCGGCCTGGCCGGCTGGCGGAGGAGCGTGGGGATGACGATGATCGCCGCGACGGCGACCGCGGTGAGCGCCGTCATGACCCAGATCAGGCGGCCGCGCAGCCGTTCGGCGATCTCGCGGCTCATCACCAGGCGGGCCGCTGATAGCCCGTCATGCCGGCACCAGCTCCCGGTACACGTCGGCGAGCCCACCGCATTCGAAGCCGAAGTGCTCCACGGGCCCGGCGGCCTGCGCGGCCCGCAGGATCGCCTGGGTGTCCGCGCCCGGCCGGAGGACCAGCAGGACGCCGTCCGCGTCCTCCCGTGCCACCGCTGCCCCCGGCAGCGTGCCGGCCCACCCCGGAGGGCCGCCGGCCTTGACCCGCAGCCGCCGCGGCAGCCGGGCGCGCAGCTCGCCCAGCGTTCCCGCGGCCAGCATGTGCCCTTCCTCCAGGATGACGACGCGGTCGCAGAGCCGCTCGACAAGCTCGAGCTGGTGGCTGGAGAAGAGGATCGCCGTGCGGCTCCCGGCCTCGCCGCGCAGGATGCCGGACAGGGCATCCACCGCGGCCGGATCGAGCCCGGCGAACGGCTCGTCCAGCACGAGCAGCTCGGGGTGGTGCACCAGCGCCACGGCAAGCTGCACCCGCTGCTGGTTGCCGTGCGACAGGGCGACGAGCCGGTCCGGCTCCCGCCCGGCCAGGCCGAGCCGGCCGATCCACTCGTGTGCCGCGTCCCGGGCGCCGGCCCGGTCCAGCCCGTGCAGCCGCCCGAAGTAGGTGACCTGGTCGGCCACCCTCATCTGCGGGTACAGCCCGCGTTCCTCCGGCATGTAGCCGAATCGGAGCCGGTCGGCCAGCCCGGCCGGGTGGCCGCGCCACCGGATCTCACCGCGGACCGGGCGCAGAATCCCCATGACCGCCCGCATCGTGGTGGTCTTGCCGACACCGTTGCGCATCCCATACCGCCTGACCAGCGGAAACCGGCATCAGTGCCACCTGGTAGGGACTGGCGGCCAGGGCCGAGCAGCGCGGGTTGACCGAGAGCGCCACGCCGCGCGGGCGCATGCCCGCCGCGCCAACGCCGCGTACACGTTGTCCAGTTGATTGCAGCGGGGCCGTCAGACGGCATTTTCCACGCAGGCTTTCAGCAGCAGCCAGCCGCTGAAAGATTCCCGCAGCAACCGCGAGGTAAGCGCGGCCGCGTTCACCAGGGCAGGGGCAAGGTCAGTAGCGGCGATGAAAACTACAACGTCTACCTGCCCGCTGTGGTCGGCCTGTACGTAGGCGTGCTCAACCCTGTCTTCCGGAACCGCGCAGTCGGTGATCATCGACCCGATCAGTTCTGGGCCGAGGGGCCCCTTGCTCAGGGGTTGCATGAAATGAAGCGTCAGCATGAACATGAGAGCTACAGCGTCCCGCGTGCCAGCTTCCCCGTCCACGGCACCGGACAGGCAGGCTTATGCATGTCCTATCCTTGCCAATCCGCCGGGTTCCTGATTGACGGTCGATAAGAGAGCGAGCTTTCGGTAAAGTGCTAGAACCATTCGGCGTAGATCACGAGATCGAATCCGTCTACATCGCTCTGTTCGATCACCCCGCTGCCAGCGCGCGAGAAATAGCCGAACTGCTTGGCATCGCGGAAACCGAGGTTCATAGCGCCCTCGATGAGCTGGCTCACCTGTCTCTAGTGCATTCTGCATGGGAAGAAACGGGCATGATCCACCCTGTCAGGCCGGACATCGGGCTGCAGTACCTGGTGGCACGGGCGCAGGTAGATCTGGTGAAGCGGCAGAACCAGATCGAGCACAGCCGCGCAGCCATCGCGGCGCTTATCACCGAACTGTCCGGCCCGCGCGAGATGCCGTCTGCCGAGATCAGCTTCTCGCAGGTCTTCGGGCTAGACCTTATCCGGGTCAAGCTTGAGCAGCTCGCCCACGGCGCCCGGCGTCAGGTGCTGTCACTGATGCCGGACGGCCCGCAGGCCTCCGACAACATGGACGCCAGCCGCCCGGTAGACGAGATGCTGCTGCGACGCGGCGTCCAGGTTCTGACCGTGTACCTGGAAAGCGTCCGCAACGAACCGCGGAACAGAGAATACGTGGAGTGGCTGCTTGACCTGGGCGGTGAGGTCCGGGTCACCGCGATCCTGCCGTTGCGGATGCTCGTGTTCGATCGGGAGATCGCCGTCGTGCCCGTTAACCCGAGCCGTACGGAGATCGGCGTGGCAGTGATTGAAGGCAACGGTCCGGTTGCTGCCATGTGCGCCCTGTTCGACACGATCTGGGAGAACTCCACCGCCTACCGGGAAATCCAGGCCGGGCGGCATGCCGCCGAGCGGCTGACCGAGCAGCAGCTTGCGGTGGTGCGCCTTCTGGCGCAGGGTGATACCGACGCGGCCATTAGCCGCAAGCTCGGCATCTCGGCGCGGACAACGGGACGGCTCGTTGCCGAGGTCATGACCAGGCTGGACGCTAGGAGCAGATTCCAGATTCCAGGCGGGAGTTCGCGTGGCCGAACTCGGCTGGCATAGTTTCCCGCTCCGCCGCCCCAGACCGCAACACCACGGAGATTAGGCATTAATGCCTGCCTGGCGTGTTTCCGGTCTTGTGTACCGTGTTTGCCTTGGAGTCCGGTTCTGTCTCCCGTGCGGGCATGGGCCGGGCCCGCGTGT
>Ga0307372_10000470_pt1 | contig 72258 bp, 61 predicted proteins | sample OX1MG_FD_202533 | JGI IMG/M metagenome (GOLD analysis project Ga0307372, IMG submission 202533) | Soil microbial communities from Risofladan, Vaasa, Finland - OX-1 | ecosystem: Environmental > Terrestrial > Soil > Coastal area > Acid sulfate soil | place: Finland: Risofladan, Vaasa | collected... | reverse complement strand
AAGGCAATTCAAGATTACATCCAGTGCTACAACCGGAACCCACGACCGTTTCAGTGGGTCGCCAGCGCCAGTAAGATCATCCGCAAGGTCAACAAATATAAAGAAACTTTAGAGACGGGAGACTAGCAGCGTATACAACCAGTTGAAGTTCATTCGCTTGGTCGTCCCCGGGTGTTAAAACGCCGTAATAGTATCGGATGCGAAAGGACTGAGGGTTAGCTCGGGGTGGAGCGCTCCCTGCCGAAGCGAGCTTCGTTTGCAGGCAGCTCAGCACCTCGCCAATTTTTTCGACTGGAACGACTTTCGGCGGCTTCTTCTGCGCGTAGCACGGAAATGCGAAAACGAGAAGAAAGATTCCGGTTAGCTTTTTCATGTCACGGTCCCAGGACTGGATCCTCCGAGGCTTCTGAATTATTTTCCGCGGGACACGGGGAAACCCTGGCCAACCCAGTCGTGCGCGAAATCGTGCGGGAGCAGCAGCATCACCAGCCGCGAAAATCCCATCTTGCGCAGAGCGTCATAGGCCGGATGAACGTTCGGGCATTTTTCCCACGGGCAGCAGCCACAATACAAAATCACTTCCTTGTTCCGGGGGATCTTGGCTGCCTCGGCTTTCAGCCGCGCGAGACCCGCCGCCGTCGACGCGGGGCCGGCGAAAACTGCGCCGGGTATGTGTCCGCCATCATAAAGAACCTTGAAGCCGACTTGCAGCACGATCGGCCGCGCACTTTTCGGACCGGAAAGTTTCTTCACAAGTTCCGCGGCGGAAATTTGCCGCGCGTCTTTCCACGCCGGCGCCGATATGGACGAACTGTTGGCGGATGAATTCACGCCCGAAGGATCAGGCGGATCGCCAGCCGCGGGCTTCAGCGCATTCGTCACGTCCGGCGGAAGCTTGTCAGCTCGCGAGAGCAGGGCCGCCACGTCCCACATCTGCTCATCGGAGAGCGAAGCGTGAAAACCTGGCATGCCCGTGAGCCGGATTCCGTTTTTCACTTTCCAGTAGATCACGCCCGCGGGATCGTCCGTCACCATGCCGTTCGTGGTGAACAATTGCGGAGGCCTGGGAAACATTCCGAGCGCGGCCGCCGATTTCGTACCGTTGGGCAGTCCATGGCAAAACGCGCAGTTTGCCTGATAGACGTTTGCTCCGGTGATCAGGTCCGCCGTCGTGAATCCCGAAACTTCGCGCTTCGGCGCCTCCTTGTTAATTCGCGCGTGCAGAGCCATGTTGGCAAAATACTTCTCCATCGGCATCGGCTTGTCCGACGTCGCTACCGGAGCAAGTCCAAGATAGAAATAGAAAAACACTCCCGCAAAAGCGACCACAAATGCCACCACGACACCAAGAATGAAATTCTTCACGGGCGCAATCTCCTCTCTTATCTCCTACTCTCGCGCTTGAATAATTCCGCAGACTCCGCCATACCGGGCGGGGAAAACACCGCCAGTATGATGCGTCTATCGGCACATCCGACGCCACAAATCTTTCATCGGAATCGGCTGTGAAACGGGGTAAGCTCTCGCCGTTGTGACTGACTGGAGAATTTTGCGATGTTTCAAGCAGATTCGCTAAAGGGCAGGACGATTCTCATCACCGGCGGCGGCACGGGGCTTGGCCGTTCGATGGCGTTAAGCTTCGCTCAATTAGGCGCGAATTTGTTTCTAATTGGCCGCCGCGAAGAGCCACTCGCGAAAACTTGCGAAGAAATTCGCGTTAAAAAAGCCCGTGCCGCTTACGCTCCGTGCGATGTTCGTGATTTCGCCGCCGTCGAGAGCGCCATTGCGGTTGCGGAAAAGGAATTCGGCCGCGTCGACACGCTCGTCAACAACGCCGCCGGAAACTTCATCGCGCGCACGGAAAAACTCTCACCGAACGCGTTCAACGCCATCGTGGGCATCGTTCTACAAGGGACGTTTCACTGCACGCTAGCGCTCGGCCGCAAATGGATCGCCGCGAAGCAGCCGGGCAACATCCTCAACATCGTCACCACGTACGCCGCCGCAAATTCCGGCTCGGGGTTTGTGGTTCCCTCGGCGTGCGCCAAGGCAGGAGTTCTGGCGATGACGCGCTCGCTCGCCGTCGAATGGGCGCGCTACCACATTCGCATGAATGCCATCGCACCTGGCCCGTTTCCCACCGAAGGCGCATGGTCGCGCCTGATGCCCGCGAAAGAATTGGAAGATCGAGCGCGCAATCGTCACCCGATGAAGCGCTTCGGCCGCCACGAAGAGCTCGCCAATCTCGCGGCGTTTCTGCTCAGCGATCTTTCGGAATACATCAACGGCGAATGCGTGGTGATCGACGGCGGTCTGTGGCTGCGCGGCGCGGGCGAATTCAACGACTTCGTTGATTTCCCCGAAACTGCCTGGGATATGCTTGAATCCGCGCGCAAAAAATAGGAACGTGAAAGATCACGAGGCGCGCGCGAAAATTCCGACGCCAACGAAACCGCCTCGGCCAACTTCGGCAATGCGCTACGGCTTTTTCTTCTTCTTGTTCAGCAGGCCGCCAAGGATTCCGCCAAGCTGGCCCTTCTGCGGAATCTTAAGCTGATTGAGCGGCGTTTTGCCCAGGCCGCCAAATCCTGCAACGTCCGGAATCACTTTCGGGTTCGACGCTGTGCCTTCGACTCGGAATGGCAAACCGCCGCCCTGGCTGAAAAATGGCAGCTTGGTGAGTTGCGCGAGCGGGCCCGATCCATCAAGCTTCGCGAGCAACCGGAAGTTCAAGATATTGTTCGGGCTGACGGTTCCCGCGCCAGTCACGCTGCCGATCATCGGAATTATGATGTCCACGTTATCCGCGCGCACGCCGTCCGCGGCATACCGCAAATTCGAGCTGGCCAATTTAATCAGCGTATCGTTGCCCGTCGCCGCCCCAACCTGCCCCAGCGCACCCGCTAATTTCGAGGCGAGACTGTATCCCGCAAGCGTGACGTTGCTCAACTGTATTGGCCCTTGCGTCACCAGCCCCTCGAGCGGTCCACGCAGCGCCAGATTAGCGTTAATTGTCCCGCCCTTGAGCGACGATCCCACAGGCAGCGCGTAGCCCAGCACCGCGAGGAGGTTTTCAACGTCAGGCGCCGGAACGCCATTGGCTTTCAATTGCCCGTCGAATGGCATACGGTTCGCATCGCCATTGCCAATGGGACCGGCGTTGCCGCGCAGATTCAACTTCCCGCCGCCCGGAGTCTTTGCGTCGAATGTGAAGGGAAACGCGGCAGTCTGCGAAATATTTTTCGCCGTGATGTTCACGTCCTGATAGGCGAGACGCGTCGGCTGGCCCGCGCGTCCGAATGCAATCGAGCCATTCGAAATTTTCATTTCGCCGACCGTGAAACTGTTCAGCGCCGCCGTGTTGCCAGGAGGGTCGCTCACCGCGCGGCTCGCGTTGGGCGGCGGATCGCCCGCCGGATCAGCCTTCGCTGCCGTGGTCGCGCCGAGCGTCGCGAAGTTCCATTGGCCAGCCGCAGTTCGCAGAAATTCGACTTGCGGGTCGTTGAATTCGAGCGAATGCACGCGCAGATCGCGCGAAAAAATCAGCGGCATCACTTCCACACCCACAGCCAGGGATTTCGCCGTAAGGAACGGCGCGCGGCCGTATGCCGGATCGTCCGCGATGGAAATTTGATCCGCCTCCAAACTGCCCGAAAATAGCGACACGCTCAAATGGCCAATTACCACTTTTCTGCCAAGTTTTGCGCTGAGCGCGTCTTCAATTTCCGGACGGAAGCGGTCCGCATTGATGAAAAACGGCGTGATAATCAGGATCAGCAGAATTACCGCGACGACGATTCCTGCGATTACGATGATTTTCTTTTTGCCGGCCATGGTCGGCCTCTCTTATCTTAAATTTCCGGCGCACAGCGCTGCAAAACAATACCGCCTGTGTCGCCATGCCTATGGTAGCCCCGCGCCGCCTCAAGCGGCAACCGTTCGCCGCCATTTTTGGCGGTCCGGCGGCCATATTTATGGTTTGCGCACGCCTTGGCAACCATTTTACAACCCCATCCGCACACCCCTCTATCCTATATCCAGCCAGCCTTGGGAAGCGCACACGGTCAGTGGCGCGACCCGCTAACACGGTCATATCGGGAGGCATGTTCGGCGCGCGCACGCGCTCCGCCCGTTCCTTCTAATTTCAACCCGGAGGAAACTCGATGCGAAAGCTTACGGCGGTCCCTGCACTTTTATTATTCGTTTTGTTTGCGTCACCGCTGACTGTCCATGCACAGAGCACGGAAATCTTCGGCGGTTATTCCTACGTTCACTTCGACACCTCGCCGGGCAGCACGAATTTCAATGGTTGGAATGCTTCGCTGACGGAAAATATGTTCAAGGTTTTCGGAGTCACTGGTGATTTTGGCGGCACCTACGGTTCGCCCGGCGGCGTGAAGTCCAGCATGAATACATTCCTCTTCGGGCCGCAACTGCACTTGCCGACGCCATTTGTGACGCCATTTGTGCATGCGTTGTTTGGCGCCGCGCGTTTCAGCGCAGCAGGCACCAGTTCCACCGCGTTCGCCTCGGCATTGGGCGGAGGCATTGATGTTCACCCGTTCCCGATCGTCGGCTTGCGACTCATTCAGGCTGACTATCTGACCACCCACTTCGGCAACACGCACCAGAACGATTTGCGCCTCTCCGCCGGAATCGTTCTTCGTTTCTAGATACACGATTTATCGCCAACCGGGGGCCGGGCGCGCACTGGCCCTTCCATCCCGCCTGCGCAGTTTATGGCTCGAGAATGAATCGCACGGTGACGCACGTCTCAACTTCCACCGCCCGGCCATTGAGAAGCGTCGGCCGATAACGCCACTCTCGGACTGCTGCCACCGCGGCGCGCGTGAGCAGCGGGCTGCCGCTCAGCACTTCGACCGACCGCACTCCGCCGTCGCGTCCAATGATGGCGCGCAGCTCCACTGTCCCAGAAATTCGCGCTCTCGCCGCCAGCCGTGGATACCGTGGATCCACGCGATGAACGAGCATCCCAGATTGCACTCCTTCGCTTCGCCGAATCATGCGCGGGACAGACCGTGGTTTTGGCGGCACGATGATCGCCGCACCGTTTCCGATTCCATCGGGTGTCCCAAACGTATCGCTGGAATCGCCCGGGCCGGACTCACCGAACACAGGCGGCGCGACATTTTGGGTCGTCACGGAGATCGATTTCTCGATTTTCGGGGGAATGCGCGGCGGTTGGAAAAGAACCCTATCGTTTTGCAGCGGACGCGCAACGCGGGACACCTGCTGCGCCGCAGGTCTCTTTTCGGCCTCGCTCCCTTGGTAAGGAACGCGTGGCAATATTAGAATTTCTTCCAGCGCGCTTCCGGGCGTGAGCATAGGCCACAGCGCCAGACCAATAAGCAGCGCCGCCTCAACCACCAGTGCCGCGCCGAGCGCGCGCTCGCGCTGATGTTTCGCGCGATTCTTCGCTTCCACATCGCCATCGATCAAGCAGCTGTTCAAAAATTGTGCATCCCGCATGGGCGCACCTCTCCCGTTACGTCTCCAATCCGCTTTTCGGGCTTTGATCGGCGGGGCGGCGCCTGGATGGCCACGCCGAAAGCACTATTTGTGAGTTCGCGCGTCCTCTGCGATGATGGACACCGCCAAACGAGCGAAGTTCCCGCAATCAGGCATTCGCATAGGCTTAGGATTCGTACCGATAAGAAAATTAACGGGTTACCTGAATATTCCGAGTTGCGGCATCATTGCAGGCGCATCGCGCATCCAATCGTCTGAATTCACTTATATACATAAGGGTCATCGGAGGTTGTCATCATGAGCAAACTAAGCTTAGACACGCTGGGGGTTCGTCGGACGGGCCGCGCGGCTCTCGACCGCGACCCGCAGGATGACCGGCTCGAATTCACGTGTCCGCATTGCGGAACGGTGGGAAGCAAGCCTGCTCGCCGCTCGCACGCGGACTATCATTTCAGCGACGGTTTTGTGCAGGACCTGCAGGGAGAAATGTCCACCTGCCGCGCTTGCAAGCGTTCGCTGCACATCGCTCCGGTGGTCATGTTGCACGATCCGGATGAGAAGCGGCGCTTTGAAGCGTTCTTCGCGACGGAGCTGTTTTCCTCGCGAAATTAATTCTGTCAGCACGCCCGGGGCGCGGCCGATGTTTCCCGTCGAAATTCAGCTGCGCCCTTGGGACCTCATCTTAGATCTTAATTCTTCTTAATTCCTCGTAACACCATGGTCTGCCGAGCCGCCGAGAATCCGGCTCCATTTCCCGATAGCATTGAACGCGCTCCACGGGCTAGAGTCCCGCTCCCGGATGCATCTTTCTGATGCATCCTCGATGCCGGTCTCGGCATCTCAAGGGCCGAAATGTTCACCAGCTTCGCCAAATCGATCGGAGAAGGTCAAGTGAATCCCAAAGCCGCGAAGTTGTTCCTTATCGTGGGATTTCTAACGCTTCCTCTGGTGACCTCGGGGCCATTGCGGGCGCAGGCCGCGAACGCCACGCTGTCTGGCACCGTCACCGGCACTTCAGGAGCCGTTGTTCCCAACGCGAAAGTATCCGTCAAAAATGCGGCCACGGCTCAATCGACGGCGACCGAAACCAATTCGGCCGGAATTTATAGCGTGCCAAACCTCATGTCGGGGGATTACGAGATCTCCGTATCGGCGGTAGGGTTCGATACTAAAACAGCCAAGGTGACGCTCACGGCAGGAGCCGCTCAAACGTTAAACCTGAATTTGAGCCCCACGCTTTCGCTGCAGGACCTTGGCTTTCCTACGTCCCAGACCCAGGGAAGCGCCAAGGAGCAGGCGCTGCTGAATAAGCGATCTCACATGCTGCAGATCCATCAGCGGCTGGGATTATTAGCCGCCATTCCGTTGGCCGCCACGGTGATTACTGGCGCCTTCGCCGGTGGGAAGAAAAACGTCACCAGCTCCACGGATCGCGATCTGCACGCGGCCCTGGGCACGGCGGCAGCGGGTTTGTACTTCTCAAGCGCCTACTACGCCATCTTCGCGCCGAAGATACCTGGGACCAAAGTCGAGGGGCCGATTCGCCTGCACAAGGCGCTGGCCTGGATTCATGGGCCGGGCATGATCCTGACGCCCATTTTGGGAGAGATGGCTTTCGCGCAACGAAGCAAGGGGGAAAAGGTGCACGGAATCGCGAAATTCCACGGGCAAGTGGCCATTATTACCGCCGCGGCGTATGGCCTCGCAATTCTTTCGGTATCGCTTAAGTCGGGTCCTGTTACCAAGTCCGCGCACGCTGTCCTGGAACGGTTTGGCTTCAAACATCCCCTTTCCGCAAATGCATCCACTGGCGGCAATGCGCATACCGTCAGCCAGAAACCTGCGGAGAATCGCAGGGAAGCGGAAAGTGGTTTCCTGAAGGGCTCGACGTTTTACCCGGATTGAGTGCGGATAAGAAGGCCCGCTGGGACCAGATAGTAGCGGAGAACAGACACTAGGGTTTTGGGCCGCCAGGAACATGCAAGATTTTGAGAACTGCGATTTAGAACTGCATCCGTGGATATCTCGTGGATAAAAAAGAAGGCGGATTCATGAAAACAAAACTACTGATCATCATTTTGCTTCTGGCGCTTCCCAGCATCGCCAGAGCGGATAGCCAGTGGGTTCTTGTAAAATCCACTCTCACCTATCATGTGTCTCACCCACTGCACCAAGCCGATGGCGTCAGCCATGCGGCGCGGGGCAAAGGCGTTTGCCACGGGGGACAGTGCGACTTCCTGGTCGCGGTGCCCGTAACATCGTTTGATTCAGGGGACAGTAACCGCGATTTGCACATGCTACAAGTAACGCGCGGCGCGCAATTCCCCATGGTCACGGTGCGCTTCCGATTGCCCGAAGGAGAGATCACGTCAACAACGATCCATTGCGATCTGGAGGTCCAGTTTGCCGGCCAGACCGCCTATTTTAAACAAGTCGCGTTCCACGCGGTGACTCAAGGAAACGAGACTCGGGTAACGGGAACAATTCCAGCGACGCTAACCGATTTCAAAATTCCCGCACCGGAGCTACTGGCGATGCCGATTAAGAATGAAATTCCGGTGCGCGTGGATATGACTTGGCGCCACTCGTGAGTTTCTAGGAAGCACATCCGCCCGCGCCTGCCGAACCTTGAGCGGCCTTTTGCTGCTTCACCGTCTACCGTTTCTCGTGTTTCTTCTGCATTTGTTCGTGAAACTCTTGCGATTTCCCGCGCGGAATGCTCAATGTCCGCCACTCCGATCCCGCATAGTGCTTCGCAAGCAAAACAATTTGACCCACGTGTTGAGCCGTGTGTGACAGCGAGCGCTGAATTGCCCGGATGACGGTGTGCGGTTCAGAGCGAATCAGAACGGTGCGCTCCAAATCCGCAGGCGTGAGGCGTTCCAAGGATTCAAGCACGCAGCGCCATCCTTCTTCCCAACCGCTTAGCAGATTTTTCCTTGTATCCTTGGCCCCTTGCAAAAACTCCGTGTCTCGGTTTCGATCCGGCTTCTCGCCGTCCGATGTCAGAAAATTCGTCCAGTGCGACCGCAGATTTCCGGCAACATGTTTCAAAATCGTGGCAATGCTATTTGATTCCTTGTCGAGCTGGGCAAAAAACTCTTCGTTGCTCACCTGCGCCATCGCGGCGTCCGCCATTTTTTTGAGCGCGCGAAATTGCTGAATTGTATTTTGGAGAAAATCGTTCTCGTACACCCGCAACTCCCTTCACACGATCCGCGCGCTTTTGCCGTTTGCACCCGCCGGGCTGCTCTTCAAACTCCTTCCCAATCGGAATCGAGCACCAAGTGGTATTTCTCGAGGCCTGTGCGGATTCTGACGAACGCGTCGTCCACCGTGTCGGCGAATTGCAGCATGCTGAATTCGCGCTCGCTGATTGTTCCCGCGCGCACCATCGCCTGCCAGTCGAGAACCTTGTCCCAGTATTTGCGACCGTAAATCAGAATCAAATGGTGCTCGGGCAATTTGCGTGTTTGCAGCAGCGTCAGCATTTCCCAAAGCTCGTCCATGGTTCCAAACCCGCCGGGAAACGCGATGAGCGCCTTGGCGAGTTGCGCGAACCACAATTTGCGCATGAAGAAATAATGGAAGAAAAGGTTGAGTTCCGGCGTGATGTAGCGATTCGATTCCTGCTCGTGCGGCAATTGAATGCTCAGTCCAATCGATGAGCCTCCCGCCTCCGATGCGCCTCGGTTCGCCGCTTCCATGATTCCGGGTCCGCCGCCCGAGCAAATCACAAACCTCCGCGGATGCTCGCCCAACGTCAGCGACCACGCGGTGATCCTGCGTGCCAGCTCGCGCGCCTCTTCGTAATAGCGCGACATCTCCAAATTCGCCTTCGCCGCGCGAACATCCGCCCGGTGCGCGGGATCGTTTCTCGCGCGTTTATTGCTCTGCAGGCGCTTCAACTTCGCCACCGCGCGATCATGCGGCAGGATGCGCGCTGACCCGAACATCACGATTGTGTCGCCGATATTTTCTCGCTTGAGCCGCGTTAGCGGGTCGAAATATTCCGCCATCATTCGCATCGGGCGCGCGGCGGGGCTCTCCATGAATTTTGGGTCGCGGTACATCAATTTCGGCGATGGCTTGTGGCGTATCAGAGTCATCAATCCTCCTGGCCATAAAACTGCGAATCCAGCATTCTAGTTCTGTTCCATTCGAATGGAGCATGAATTATTGGTGAACGCCGTGAAACAGCAAGCATGATTGCCGGTAAATTTCCGACTGGATGGATCAGTTGGGAAGCCATGCGAGGCCTCACCGCTTTTCGCCTGTACCCTAAGGTTCAAAAACGGCACTCCTTGCATGTCTCGATTGTTCCGTTCCCACTTCTCTCTTATTGTAATTATCAGAATTATTTATTGAACTTTTTCGTTCTCGTTGAATCAAAATGGATGGATGAGCGAAGCGCCCATGAAACGCTATCTTTTCGCCAGCGATTTTGATCGCACTCTGAGTTTCAACGATTCCGGCTATATTCTCAGCGAGCTGCTGGGAATTCCGACGGCGGAGTTCGAACGCAAGGCGACCGGCATGGCGAAACTCAATCTGGTCCAGCAGGGGGCGGAGCTCGCCTACCTACTGCTGCACGATCCCCAGTTCAGCTCGCGAGTTCGCCGCGAGCATCTCTATCAGGTCGGCAAACGAATTCGCCTGAAGCAAAACATTGAACTTCTGCATGAGATTCTCGATCACGGCATCGAAGGCTACCACTTCGACTTCTATGTTCTTTCCGCCGCTCCCACCGAAGTTATTCAGTCGGCGCTCGAGGGAATTGTTCCCGCCGATCACATTTACGGAACCGAATTCCGTTACAAAAGTACGGGCGAAATTGACAGCCTCGTGCGCGCCACCGCCGGATATGGAAAGGTTGCGGTGCTCGATCAATTGCAGTCCATTTTGCAGATCGGGCCGGATCACATCGTGTACGTCGGCGACGGAAGTTCCGACGTCCATGTGATGCTGCATGTGAAGGTGCGTGACGGTTTCACAATCGCGGTCTCCGAAACCAAACATGTATCGCAGATCGCCAGCCGCACCGTGCTCAGCGACAATGTGATTTCCATCCTCGTACCGATTCTTGAAAAGATCGTTGGGCTGGACCGGCCGAAAATCCGCCAGTTTTTCGAGTCCTACGGATTGCTCGTGCAGGGATGGGAAAAGGTGCGCACTGACTGGGTCACGTTCCGCCCCGTTAGCTCTTGACTGCGGCCAAGTTCGTTCTCCGGCGAAAGAGGACGCTTCGCCCCCATTGCCGGCTTGACGGCTCTAAAAAACGTGCAACGTCGACCGATGCTGGGGAATCAGATACAGTGGAGCTATGAGACACCGCGCCCACCTTGCCTCGCTGGTCGTCATTCTTCTTGGGGCGTTTATGGCGTTACCCGCATTTGGCCAGGAACAGCCGGTGGGTCCCATTCACGTCAAGCCTAGCGCGCAACTCAAGCAGCAGCCGATTCCGCAGGTCCGAGTCCACGTCACTCTGGTCACGCTTCCCGTCGCAGTCACGAACGATTCCGGCCAGCCTGTGCTGAATCTCGCGAAAAAAGATTTTCAGATACTTGATGACGGCGTGCCGCAGACAATCACGCACTTTGATCAGGGCGGTGATCCGCTTTCCATTGTCTTGGTTCTCGAGACCAGCACGCGCGTGGAGCCGCTGCTCCCGGAAATTCGCAGGACCGGAATCATTTTTACGCAGATGGTGATGGCGAGCACGGGCGAAGCTGCCGTCATCGGCTACAACGACGAAGTGGATTTGCTGCGTCCCATGACTACGGATACGAATCTGGTGCTGACCGCGATTCGCCATGTCCGTGCGGGATTGAATGGTGCGCGGCTCTATGACGCGCTGTACCGCGCCGAAGATCTTCTCGAGAAAGAACCTCCGGAGCGCCGCCGCATCATCGTCGTGATGGGCGAAAAAAACGACACAGGCAGCGAGACAAAGCTCGGCCTGGTGCTGCGGCGCGCGCAACTCGCCAACATTTCCATTTACACAATTGGACTCAGCAGCACCGCCGCGCAATTGCGGCAGAAGCCGGAAGCGGCGCAGCAGCCGCAGGTGAGCCCGCCAGGCACGTATCCCGTACCGCCGGTCCCGGGTACGGCGCAGACGCCTGATGCGCTCAACGAACAGATGGGCGGAAACGGCGTTCCGCTGTTGCCGATCATTATCTGGCTGGTGGAGCACGGCGCCAACGCGCTGGGGCAGAATTCGCTGGCGATCATCAGCCAGGGAACGGGTGGGTTGCACGTGGGCACGATCAAGGATCGCTCCATCGAAAAAGCGATGAACGAAATTGGCAACGATCTGCACGGTGAATATTTGCTCGCCTATCATCCACGCGGCAGCGAGCGCTATGGCTATCACAACATTGAAGTTCGCGTCACCAAGCCGCACCTGAAAATCCGCACTCGCCCCGGCTACTACCTGGCGCCGCCAGCGCAGTAGCGGCCTGCCGTCCGCCGCGCCAGGACGCTTCCAATCTCCCTTTGGAATTGTCCCCGCTTACGCTATAATTAAGCTGCAATTTTGGAGGAGATAACGAAGTGTTAATGATCCGACTGTCCCGCATTGGCAAGAAGAAGCAGCCGGCCTACCGCGTCGTTGTGATCGAAAAGACACGTCCGCGCGACGGCCGCTTCGTTGAAATTGTGGGGACATACGATCCTCTGAAGAACCCCGCGATCGTTAAGCTCAACGCCGAGCGCGTGAAATACTGGCTCGGTTGCGGCGCCCAGCCCAGCGATACGGTCCGCAGCTTCCTGCGCAACCAAAAAATCGCATAAAGCGTCGTATCTTCGGAGTCTCGAACTTCAGCGCCGGATCAATCCTCAGCGGATTTTCCGCCGGACCCAGCGAACGTCCGGAGGTTTCTCATGATAAAGGAGCTCGTCGAGCAGATTGCCAAAGCTCTTGTCGATCATCCCGAACAGGTGACCGTGAACTCCATCGAAGGCGAGCAAGTCACCGTCCTCGAATTGCGCGTCGCACCGGATGACCTTGGGAAAGTGATCGGCCGCCAGGGCCGCACCGCCAAATCCATCCGCACGCTCCTGGGTGCGGCGGGAATGAAATTGAAAAAGCGATTCACTTTGGAAATACTCGAATAGCGTGGCGGATTCCCCGGCCAGTCGCGTCACTCTCGCCCGAATTCTGCGTGCTCGCGGACGCCGCGGGGAAGTTGCGGCAGAAATTTTCACGGATTTCCCCGAGCGCCTCACGCAGCTCACTTCCGCCGAATTATGGGACGGCAAAAATCCACCGCGCCGCATTGCGATTCGCGAATGCTGGCTCCATAACGGCCAAGCGATTTTTCTTTTCGAAGGGTCCGATTCCATCTCCGACGCGGAACGCTTCGTCGGCCTCGAAATTCAGGTCCCGCTTTCCGAGCGCGTGGTTCTTGCGGCAGGCAGCTACTTCGTCACGGACCTGATTGGTTGCGAGGTTTTTCAAAACCTTGGCACGAGCGCTTCGGAAAAAATCGGTTTCGAAAAACTGGGGGATGTTCGCGACGTACAGTCCACTGGCGAAGCTGTCGCCGGCACGCCAGTCCTGGTTGTCGCGACGCCTCGCGGCGAGTTGCTGATTCCCCTCGCCACCGAAATCTGCACGCGCATCGACACCGCCGTTCGCCGCATCGAAGTGATTCTGCCCGAAGGCCTCCTCGATCTGAATCAAACGTAGAAACCGCGCGGACAGAAACGTGACTAAGGTAAGATTCCAATGCTATGCGCTTCGATCTGATTACGATTTTCCCGGAGTTTTTTCGCGGGCCGCTGGATTATGGAATTGTGCGACGCGCGCGCGAAGCGAAACTAATCGATGTCGCAATTCATGACCTGCGCAATTTCACCCACGACCGTCATCGCACGGTAGACGACCGACCGTTCGGCGGCGGCGAAGGCATGGTCCTCAAACCCGAGCCAATTTTTGACGCTGCCGAATCTCTCGTCGGCGCCGTAACGGACGCGCAGCAGAAGCGCGCGACAAAAACTGCCGTTGTGCTGCTTTCCGCGTCCGGAAAACTCTTTCGGCAGGAGACGGCAAGGAGTTTTTCGCAACTCGAGCGCGTGATCCTAATTTGCGGGCGCTATGAAGGTGTGGACGAACGTGTGGCCCAGCATCTTGCCACCGATGAAATTTCCGTTGGCGATTTTGTGCTCTCCGGAGGCGAATTGCCCGCTGCCATGGTGCTCGACGCAGTGACACGGCTGATTCCTGGCGCGCTCGGCAACGAAGATTCCGCCGAAAACGAGTCGTTTTCCGCCGCGACCGAACGCGTGGCCGATTTGCGAAACGCGAAACGCGAATCACGGAACACGGAATCGTGGAGTGCGGCTCCCGGAATCCTTGACTATCCACATTACACGCGGCCGCAGAATTTTCGCGGCTGGGAGGTTCCCGAAATTCTGATGAGCGGGAATCACGAACAAATCCGGCAATGGCGGCATCGCATGGCGGTCGAAAAAACGCAGCGTAACCGTCCGGATTTGCTCGCCGGTGAAGATCCGCGAGGCGGCGTCGCGGAATAGATTTCAGCGCCGATCATTCCGCGATTGATTCGCAGCGTTGTGCCGGCGCGCGGACGTTTGATAGGCTCAGGCGCGAGGACACTTTAAGAATGGCCATCATTGATTTCCACAATCATTATTATCCGCCGGCGTATCTGGATGCGCTGCGCGCAGGCTCGAGCGTCGTCAAAATCGATTTCGACGCGGAGGGCAATCCGCGGCTGCATTATCCCGGGGATTACAACGTGGCGGTGCGCGGGCATCGCGACATCGAGTTTCGCGAAGGCGAACTCACTAAATACGGCGTGGACACGCAGGTGATTTCGCTGACCACGCCGGGAACGCACGTGGAATCGCCTGCAAACGCCGTGAAGCTTGCGGCGCTGGTCAACGATGCGTTTGCGGAAGTGGTGCGCACGAAGCACGGGAGATTTGCGGCACTGGCGACGCTGCCGCTGAATGATCCGGCTGCGTCGGTGAAGGAATTCGAGCGCGCGTGCCGCCAGGTCCATTTTCGCGGCGCGATGCTTTTCAGTAACGTCAACGGCGTGGCGCTTTCCGATGAGCGTTTCTGGCCGTTGTACGAGCGCGCCAACGACCTTGATGCGATTTTGTACATTCATCCGACGGCTCCCGTGGGCGTCGAGGCGATGACGGATTATTGGCTGATGCCACTCGTCGGTTTTCTATTTGACACGACGCTCGCTGCTGAAAAGCTCGTGTTCAGCGGCGTCGCGGAACGCTTTCCGCGCATTCGCTGGGTGCTGAGCCATCTGGGCGGCGCGATTCCGTATATCGCGGAGCGCGCGGATCGCGGGTTTCGCGCGTTCAAGGAATGCCGCGTGAATATTTCCCGTCCGCCGAGCGAATATCTGAAGCAATTTTATTACGACACGGTGAATTTCGATTCGCTCGCGCTGAAATTGGCCGTGGATTTCGCGGGCGTCGAGCACATTCTCGCGGGCAGCGATTATCCGCATCAAATTGGCAGCATCCCGGAAATGCTCGCGTCGCTGCGGAGTTTGCCGATTCCCGCCGCGGACAAGGATAAAATCCTCGGCGGAAACGCGGCGAGGCTGCTGCGTTCATAAATAGCCGACAGCGGCCATTTTCCTGACAGCGCCTCGGAAGCGAGGCATTTCGCTGGCAGAAACGAGGGAATTTCGCTATAGTTGGGGATTGCATTGATAGAGCTGGCCCCACCTGAGCGGGTCTGCCGGGAAAAATTGAGATGAATCGCGCGATTGATAAAGTGCAGGAGTCCCAAGTTCGCACGGATTTGCCGGCGTTCCGGCCGGGAGATACGATTCGCGTCCACGTGAAGCTGCGCGAAGGCGAGGCGGGGAAGGAAAAAGAGCGCATCCAGCCGTTCGAGGGCGTGGTGATCAAGCGGCGGGGGCACACGGCGGGCGCGAGCTTCACGGTGCGGCGCGTCAGCTTCGGGATTGGCGTGGAGCGCATTTTTCCGCTGCATTCGCCGATGATTTCGTCGATTGAGATTGTGCAGCAGGGCGACGTTCGTCGCGCGAAACTTTATTATCTGCGCGGATTGACGGGAAAGTCGGCGCGCATCAAGCGCGTGGAGCGCGAGCGCCCGGGCAAGGCTGCCGCCGAAGCGAAACCCGCCGAATAGATTTTCGAATGCAGAATTCTTCACGAAATGTTTTCTTCCCAAGGCCGCAGAAAAGAGCATGTGTGAGAACTGCAAAATCTGCACTTCAGCGGCTAAAGCCGTACTGATTTTGCTCGCTTTATGTCGTGGCTGAAGCCACGACCCACAAAGATTCTCGCGTTTTCACACAGTCTCAAAATTGCGGTCTTGCGTTTTTCCACGATGCGTTTGCGCTGAAGCGAAATTGGTTGCAATGGCTGTGATAGAATCGCGCGCGATGGGACGGCTCTGCTCTTCGCGATACGAACGGCTGGCGCGTCAGCAAGGATGGATGCGCATCTGCGGCATCGACGAAGTTGGGCGCGGCTCGTTATTTGGCCCCGTGGTCGCGGCAGCGGTGGTGTTGAATCCGCGCCGGCGCATTGTCGGGCTCGACGACTCGAAGAAGCTGACGCACGACCGCCGCGAAGAACTGGCGCAGCGCATTCGCGAACACGCGCTCGCCTGGGCCGTTGCGGAAATCGACGCGAGCCGCATCGACGCGTGGAATATTTATCAGGCCAGCCGCCAGGCGATGGTCGCCGCTGTCGAAAATATTCGTCCCGCCGCGGATTATCTTCTGATTGACGCGATGGAATTGCCGCTACCAATCGAACAGAAGGCTTTGATTCACGGCGACGCGCGCTCGATTTCCATCGCGGCGGCATCGATTCTGGCCAAGGTCGACCGCGACCACTTAATGGATGATTTCGATAAGCTTTATCCGCAGTACGGCTTGGCGCAAAATCGCGGCTACAGCACGCCGGACCATCTGGAAGCGCTGCGCCGCTACGGCCCGACGCCGCTGCATCGATTTTCGTATGCGCCGGTGCGCGAATCGACGTGCTGGGCCGCCCGTGCAACGCAAGAACCGCTGCCGCTGATGGCCGTCTCCGTTCCCATCGCACCCTCAACAGGCGCTGGCATGGGCTCTCCGGCGCCAGCGGCCCGCATACCTGGTGTTCCCCTCGCCGTCGCGCCCGAATAACGCATTGCTTTCCTCATATACGCGATAATTCTGTCTGCGGTCTCTGGTTTTCCGGCCGGCGAGGGAATTTTCAGTGTGCGCGATTTTCGCGCATGCAACGGACTTGCCGGCCACGCTCTCGAAACCGAGGTGTTATCGAGTTCCTATACGCGTTCGCCGCAGCGCGTTGACCCCTGTTTTTCGCGTGTGCTACCGTAGCCTAGCTTCAGAGAACTCGCACGAAAACGCCTGAGGGGAAGCTCGCGCGGGGCACGCGCGCAGGGGTATCGAGAGAGACGGATGGCCTTCAATAAAGCCAAAGCCATGGAATCGGCACTGAAATCGCTGAATCAGGGCAAAGTCGCCCAGGCGATTCAGGAATACCAGACGATCCTGCGGAGCGATCCGAACGACCAGGTTGTGCTGATGACCGTCGGCGATCTGTTCGTGCGCCAGGGAAGCATGTCCCAGGCCGTGGAATATTTTGAACGCCTCGCGCAGCTTTATCTCAATGACGGTTTCAACAGCAAAGCCATCGCCATCTATAAAAAGATTTCGAAGCTGGCGCCGAACGAAACGCAACCGCTCGAGAAGCTCGCCAATCTCTATGTCCAGCAAGGCATCCTGAGCGAAGCGCGGCCTATTTTTTTGCAGCTCGCGGAAGCGCATCTCAAGGCCAACCAAACCTCGAAAGCCGTTGATGTTCTTCGACGCTTGCTTGAAGTGGAACCGGATAATCCGCGGGTGCAGCGCCGCCTTGCGGAATTGTATCTGGCCATGGGACAGAAAAAAGAAGCGGCGAACACATATCTGCATTTTGCGCGGTATCTGCACGAGCATGGCGACGCCGCGGAAGCGCAGAAAACGATCGACGCGGCGCTCGCTGCCGAGCCTGGAAACGCGGCGGCCCTGTTGCTGAAGGCGCGCATGCTCAGCGTGGCCGGTGATGCCGATGGCGCTCTGAAAACCCTCGCCAGTCTTCCGGACGCGGACTCAAATTCGGAAACTCTCGGACTGCAAATCGATATTTGCTTAAAAGCCGAAAAAAACGAGCGCGCCGTGGAGCTCGTTCAGCATGCGTCGCTGCAAGGCGCGGAAAAATATGCGCTGGTACTGCGCGTCGCCAATGCCCTCATCGAAGCGGATGACGCGGACGCAGCGCTCGCGCTCGTCGGCGGCATACGCGATTCGGCCATGGCCGCCGGGAATCAGGAATATCTGGCGAAGATTCTGAGCGCCATGGTGGAGCGGCTGAATGGGCGGATCGAGCCTCTGGAATGGCTGGTCGATCTCTACCGCAGCACGGGCGACAACAATCTCTCCGAAGCACAATCACAACTGGCCGATGCCCTCACGAACGCCGGAGAATTCGACCGCTCCACAGCCATTTTGAACGATCTGCTCGAACGCGAGCCGGACAATGAACTCGCTCGGCAGCGCCTGGGCCAGGTGCGTAAAAAACTCGGCCATACTTCGGACGCTCCGGCCGATCTCGAAGACGTTTTTCCGCAAGAGCCGGCGCGCGGCCCCGTGCTTAGCGCTCCGTCACCCGTCCCGGAATTGTCTGCCAACGATCTGGGTCTGGACGACGAGACGCAGCGTTTCATCTCTCAGTCTCTCACCGATGTGGATTTGTTCTCCAGCTATGGGCTGACGCAAAAAGCCATCCTGCTGCTGGAAAATATTCTGCAGCGCGTTCCGGGCCACGCGCCCACGATCGAGCGCCTGCTCGATTTGAACTTGGGCGCGGGAAACGACCGCCGCACGGCGGAACTGGCCGTGCAGCTCGAAGAAATTTATACGCAGCGCGGCGACACGAACAATGCCGAGCGTTTCACCGAGCTTCGCCGGCGGTTTCAGCGCGCCTCGGGCGCCACGGACGAAGAACTCACTGCGGCTCAGCCCGCCGCTAATCCCGGCGCGGGAACATCCGGGACAGCGGAATTTTCTGTTCCCGTGGCGCCGCACGAAGCTCCTGCCGAAGAATCGGTACCCGCGGCTTCCACTGCGTCGGCGGAGCACGAAATCGATCTTTCCGATGAATGGGCCAGCCTGACGACGTCGAAGGATTCGGGATCTGCCGCGGAGTCCGCGACCGTTTCCCCGGCGTCAACGGAATCTGCCGACTCCGAAACCGCGGAGTTCGAACTCGAGCTTCTCTCCGAAACACCGGCAGGCAATAACGAAGCAACAACCACGGAGGGCCTTCTCGATCAACTGGTCGCTGAAGTCGAGGATCTTCAGGCCTCCACCACCGAAGCACCGACGGCTGGCCAGCCGAAACGCGCCGCAGACCCTTTTCCGGTGCCCGAATCCGCCCCGGCGGCCGTCGGCAAAAATGAGCTAAGCGAAGTCTTCCAGGAATTTCGCGCCGAACTTGGCGAAATGGGCGACAAAGACGAGGATGAGGATCTCGAAACGCACTATAACCTCGGAATCGCTTATCGGGAGATGGGCCTGCTGGACGAAGCGATCGGCGAATTTCAAAGAGTCGCCAAAGCCATCCAGGAAGGGCGCCCGTTCCGTTACGCCATGCAGTGCTCGACGCTGCTGGGCCTGGTTTTCATGGAAAAGCAGGAGCCGAAGATCGCCGCGCTGTGGTACCAGCGCGCGCTGGAAATTCCGGGACTCGAGCAGGAAACAATTTTGGCCTTGCGGTATGATTTAGGCGTGGCCGAAGAACACGCGGGCAATAGCGGCGCGGCGCTCGATAGTTTCCGCCAGGTTTACGCGATGAACATCGACTACCGCGACGTCGCCGAGCGCATCGCCACACTCCAGAAACCGTGACCCCTCCATTGGCCAATCGCCTCCTTCGCGTGCTTTTGCTGCTTCTCTGGCTCGAGATGGGGCTACTGATCATCCTCATCCCATGGTCGAATTTCTGGGACGCCAACTATTTTCTCAATCGCTATCCCGTGCTCATACCGATTCTGCTCAATCCCTATCTACGAGGGGCCATCTCCGGCTTGGGTGTCGTCGATGCCGTGCTCGCCGTCGATTCTTTCCGCCGCAAACCCTCGGCCGTCCCTGCGCGCCATTGAATTCGCGGTGCGTGCGGCTCGTTCCCTTGCGGGCGCGCCGTCGTGCAAATCCTAAACACGCTATTTTCCGCGCGGCCTTCACGTCTCTGGGGTAAGCTTTCGGCGCACGGCTTGCTTCCGTGAAGCAATGGCTTCGAACTCACCCATTCTTTGCTACGTCACGGACCGACGTCTCACGGGAGGCGATGCCTCGCCGGATCAGTTGCTCCGCCATATCGAAAATGCTGCGTCGGCGGGTGTCGACTGGCTTCAGATCCGCGAGAAAGATTTGTCGGCACGTGAACTGGTCGCTCTTACTCGCCGCGCCATCCATGCAGCCCAAGCCGCCCAGAATGCAAAACCCGGACCGCATGGGCCGCTTAGCGCCCCGATGCGAGTTTTGGTAAACGACCGGCTCGACGTTGCGGTCGCTGCGGGCGCCGCCGGCGTGCATCTTGGCGGTGCTTCAATTCCGGTTGCCCAAGTGGTTCGGTGGCGCCGCGCCGGGAATGCGCCAGATGGTTTTCTTGTGGGCGTCTCATGCCATCATCTTCGCGAAGCGATTGGCGCAGAGCGCGATGGCGCCGATTCCATTTTCTTCGGGCCGGTTTACGAAACACCTTCCAAATCCAGTTTTGGGGCGCCGCAAGGACTCGACAAACTTACCGAAGTCTGCCGCAGCGTTCGCATTCCCGTTCTCGCGATTGGGGGCATCAACGAAGAAAACACCGCCGCATGCGTGCGCGCCGGCGCCGCGGGGATAGCCGCAATTCGCCTGTTTCAGGAGCAGCTGGATTCCGCTTTACTTGCCACCCGCATCTCGCGTCTCCGCGCGCTTTTTTAGTGCTTCGTCGGCGTTTTCGGGCCGCACTATTTTTTGTGCTTACGCACCCAGCCATTTTCCCACGGGCTCCCATCCCTTTACGTGATCGCAAATCACCTTGATGGTTCCGGTGATGGGAATGGCCAGCAACAATCCCAGCGCGCCCCACAACCATCCCCAGAAGAGCAGTGCCACCGTGACCGACACAGCGTTCAAATGCACGCGCCGGCCGACGAACGCCGGGAGCAAATAATTCGCCGCCAGCAGGTGGAAGAGCGCCAATACGCCGCAAATCCCGAGAAACGGTCCCACGCTGTGAAATTGTTTGAGTGCAATGATCATCGGCGGCAGCCAAGCCAGCACCATGCCGAGATAGGGCACGAGGTTCAGCAGCCCAGACACGAGCCCCGCCAGAAACGGAAACTTCATTCCAATCGCCCAGAGAAATACCCAACTCGCCACGACGAGAATCAACCCAACCAGCGCTGATCCAACAACGTAACTCCGCAGCATGTTGCTCACTTCCGCCAGCGCAATTTTCACTGGAGTTCGATGGGTCACGGGGAACAGCTCCATCGTCTGGTGCCAGATTTTTCGCTTGGCCACCAGCATGAAGAATACGAGGAACGGCACAAACGCGGCAGCGAACACTGCCGTGTACAGGGATCCCAACTGCCGGAGCAGAGCGTCCCGCACCGGATGCGATTCCGACACGGTGATCACATGAGCCTCGGGTGGCCCCGGCGTGATTTCCTTCACGCGCGATTCGAGCAAATTCATCCGCCGCTCGATGTCGATCATCACCGTGCGCAAGGGCGCGCGGTACTGCGGCCAGTCCGCGCCGAATTGGTCCACTCGGGTCACAAGTGCCGACCCGAGCGCAAAAAGAAGCGCCATTGCTGCCAGCATCACCACCAGCGACGCCAACACCCTCGGCAGCCGGAACAGTTCGAGCCACACCACCAACGGATCGAGAAAATACGCCAGAAGAATCGCGAGCAGCAGCGTCACCACGACGCTCGATGCCAGGTAGCAGAAGCCGATTACAATTCCGGCCGCGATAATCCGTGCGCTCACGCCGCCCCGTCGGGCTCGCCGCTCCTCTTGCCCCGTCACAGGAATCGTTTCAACCATTTCCGCGAAGATACCACACACGCCCCGTAAACCGTCTCGCTCTATCGCGCACAAGCCAAGCGCGCCGGTCTGTCGGCGCACCGTATTCGTTTGGCACCGCGCGACACTCTCCGTGAGCCGGCTCAAACAATCCATGTGCTAAACTGAATTTCCCAGTTCCGGCTCGAAAATTGAATTTTTCCCTGGCTCATGCCCAAAGAACTTTTCGGTACTGACGGAATCCGCGGCGTCCCCGGCCAATATCCACTCGATGACGCGACGCTCTTTCGAACCGGCGTGGCGCTGGGCGAATATCTCACGCACCATTGCGGCGCCGCAAAATCGCTGCGCGTGCTCATCGGAATGGACACGCGCGAATCCGGCCCGAAAATTGCCGGTCATATCGCGCAAGGCCTGCGCGGCGCGGGCGTCGAGCCTGTCTCCGCGGGCATCATCACCACTCCCGGTGTTGCGTGGCTCGTGCATATGGAGGATTTTGCCGCCGGCGTGGTCATCTCCGCGTCGCACAATCCCTATCACGACAATGGCGTGAAGTTAATTTCCGGCACGGGAATGAAATTCCCCGACGCGGCCGAGGCGCAAATTGAAGCGCGCATCCTTACCGCGCAGGTCAGCAAATCGCCGATTCCGGAGCTGGTTCCGGGCAGTCTGCCGGTCACTACGTCGCTGCACATTGACTATCTCTCCGCGCTACGCGGGAAGCTTTTTCCTCGCGCAAAGCTTGCGGGAATGAAAATTGTACTCGATTGCGCGAATGGCGCGGCCAGCACGCTCGCTCCGGAATTGTTTCGCGAACTCGGCGCGGAAGCGATCTCGATTTCCGATCATCCCGACGGGCGCAATATCAATCACGATTGCGGCTCGCTTCATCCCGGGAAAATGCTGGAGAAAACCGTCACGTCCGGCGCGGATCTGGGAGTTGCATTCGACGGCGACGCCGATCGCGCCGTTTTTTCCACTTCGAGCGGACGATACGTCGACGGCGATGCAGTTCTTTTCGCCGCAGGACGCTTCATGAAGAAAACCAGGCAGCTCAAAGGCGACACGATTGTTGGCACGAGCATGTCAAATCTCGGCCTCGAGCGCGCGCTCGAACGCGACGGCTTGCGGCTGGCGCGCACGCCCGTCGGCGATCGCTACGTCCTCGAAGAAATGTTGCGCATCGGCGCGAACCTGGGCGGAGAACAATCCGGGCACGTCATTTTCCTCGATGATTCCACCACCGGCGACGGCATGCTCACCGCCGTGAAAATGGCTTCGCTCGTTTCCATTGGCGGAAAGCTTGATACCGTGCTGCACGACCTGAAGGTGTTTCCGCAGAAAATCGTCAATGTGCGCGTGCGGTCGAAGCCGCCGCTCGATTCGCTACCGTTGGTCGCGCGCGCCTTGGCCGACGCGGAAAAATCTCTGGGCGATTCCGGCCGCGTCGTCGTGCGCTATTCGGGCACGGAGCCGCTCGCACGCGTCATGGTCGAAGCCGAGCGCGCTGAAGACGTCGACCGTTTCTCGAATTCCATCGCCGCCGCGCTAGAGTCCTCCGTCGGCACCGCTTAATCCTTGGTTTTCACGCAAGAAATACTTGCCTTCGTAGCTATTCTCGTGTTTTGCTTGCGCCAGATCAGCTACACACGAACAGGGGCCTTTGTGGTGCATCGTCGTCGCGGAATCAGCATTCTTTTGGCGTTATTTATGCTGGCGGTGTTGTGTATAGCTCCCACCGTTTTCGCGCAACAATTACCTCCGCCACATCCGGCGGCCGCTACTCAACAAACTCCAGCACCTTCCGTCGCGCCGCTGATTCCTGTTTATCCTAATTCGTCCGCCGGTCTTGAGAAATTGATGAAAGACATGCTCAAACTGGAAAAGCGTGGTGACACCGCTGCCCTAGCGCCTTATCTCCAATCCCTAATCCTCCCCGATCCTGACGCCTGGTTCAAATCTACATTTGGAGACACGGTCGGCTCGCAGCTCGCTCTGTCTTATGCGCCGACCGCAAAGTGGCTTCCGCAATCCATCACGGTCACGCTGAAAAACCTGTTGCAGGAAAAAATGACGGATCACTTTGAAGCCGTGGATTTCAACAAGCCGTGCGCAAGCCCTTCGTTTCTTCGCGTCCGAGGCCAGTTTGAACCCAAGGTTCTAGGGCCTTCCGCGTATACGCTGCTGGCGTTTCGCAAGAAACATGACCCTATATATACGCTCTGGTTCCGCAAAGGTTCCGGTGTCTCCACAATGGCGTTCTTTGTTTACGACGAAGGGGCGTTTCGATACTTGGGGAGGCCTGACGTGCCGAGCTAAGTGCGTTCTGGCTCACAGAGCCATGCCAAAACTCCAGGCTCCGTTCAGGTAGCGAAGCTTATCTACGAAGTTCCTCCGGAATATCCATTGGCTGCCAAGGAGGCCCTCATCCAGGGAACCGTGTTGCTTCAAGCGAAGATCGACAAAGATGGATCAGTGAGGGATCTGTCATTTGTGAGCGGCCCAGCGATTCTGGCACCCGGCGCAATCGATGCGGTGAAACAGTGGAAGTACCAGCCCACCATGCTCAATGGCCAGCCGTTTAACGTGGATACTTGCATCACCGTTGTGTATATGATGGGCCGCTAATTGAAAATGGCCGCATTTGCTTTGGATTGCGGTCTTTGAAGGTTGGTTTGCTCTATTAATGTCAGCTACACCCTGACGTGCTGCCGCAATTCTCGCATTTGTAGCAGCTGCCGTTCGGCGTCATCAACATGCCGCACTCAGAGCACGACGGCGCGTCGTCAATGGCCGTGCGAGGGCGCGATTTTTCCTCCTGTGCATCCACCCGTGCCGGAATGACGGACCTGATAGCAGGCTTCGCCGCGGAAGATTCCTCCGCTGCTTCGCCATTTTGCACCAGGTAATCGCACGAAATAAATTTTCCACCGAGCCAGCGCCCGATGTAATCGATGATGGACTTCGCGTAGGGAATTTCCTTGTTCCCGGTGAAACCCGAAGGTTCGAAGCGCGCGTTCACGAATTTGTCGATCATCGCGCGCAGCGGCACGCCGTATTGCAAGGCAATCGAAACGGAAAGCGCGAAGCCGTCCATGATGCCGGAGAGCGTGGAGCCTTCCTTCGCCATCTTGATGAAAATTTCGCCCGGCGCGCCATCGTCGTATTTTCCGACGGTCAGGTAGCCTTCGTGACCGCCGACCGAGAATTTGTGCGTGATTGAGTTGCGCTCATTCGGCAGCTTTCTGCGGCCCGCGCGGAACAGTTCCTGCTGCGCGGTCGCGGCGACTTCCTCTTTCGCGGCTGCTGCCGGCGTTTCCACGGTTTTCAGTTTCTTATCGCCCGCCGCTGAGAGCGGCTGCGAGCGCTTCGAGTTGTCGCGATAGATCGCCACAGCCTTCAACCCCAGTTTCCAGGATTCGATGTACGCTTGCATTACGTCTTCGACGGTCGATTCCTCCGGCATGTTGATGGTTTTCGAGATCGCGCCGGAAAGGAACGGCTGCGCCACAGCCATCATTTTCAAATGCCCGCGCCAGGCAATCGAGCGCCCGCCGTCCGTTGCGAGTGAGCAATCGAACACGGGCAGATGCTCGGGCTTGAGCGCCGGCGCGCCCTCGACAGTTCCGTGTTGGTCGATCCAGTCGACGACCAACGATGCCTGCACGTCGGAATAGCCGAGACGCATCAGTGCCATCGGCACCGTGTTGTTGACAATCTTAATCACGCCGCCGCCCACCAGTCGCTTATGTTTCACGAGCGCGAGGTCGGGCTCGATTCCCGTGGTATCGCAATCCATCATAAAACCGATGGTTCCCGTCGGCGCCAGCACAGACACCTGCGAATTGCGGTAGCCGAATTTCTCGCCGTGCTCGACGGCGGTGTCCCACGAGTCGCGCGCGGCACGCAGCATTTGTGGCTGCACATTTTCTTCCTTGATCGGGCGCAGGGAGTCGCGGTGCATGCGCATCACTTCGAGCATCGGCTCGCGGTTCTTCTGGTAGCCCGCAAACGGGCCCATTCTCTCGGCAATGCGCGCCGATTGCGCGTACGCTTCGCCGGTCATCAGCGCGGTGACCGTGCCGCAAATGTCGCGGCCCTGGTCGGAGTCATACGGGACGCCGAGCGAAAGCAGCATCGCTCCCAAGTTCGCATAGCCCAATCCCAGCGGACGATAGTCGTGCGAGTTTCGCTCGATTTTCGGCGTGGGATAGCTGGCATTGTGCACCAAGATTTCCTGCGCCGTGATGGTCACGTCCACCGCGTGCCGGAAACCATCCACGTCGAATTGTCCATTCGAGCCAAGGAACTTCAGCAGGTTGAGCGACGCCAGATTGCACGCCGTGTCGTCGAGGAACATATATTCCGAGCATGGATTCGACGCGTAAATCCGGTCGCTCGCTCGGCACGTGTGCCAGCGGTTCACGGTGGTGTCGTACTGCATCCCGGGGTCGCCGCACTGCCACGCCGATTCCGACATGCGCCGCAACAGGTCGCGCGCACTGAATTTTTCCGCGGGCGTGCCATCGTTCACGTTGCGCGTCCACCAGTCGCGATCGTCTTCCACGGCCTGCATGAATTCGTCTGTGACGCGCACCGAGTGGTTTGCGTTCTGGAAAAAGATCGAGCCATACGCTTCGCCGTCAATCGCGGAATTGTAGCCCTGCTCGATCAGCACCTGCGCTTTGCGCTCTTCCTTCATTTTGCAATCGATGAATTCCGCGATGTCCGGATGATCAACATTAAGAATCACCATCTTGGCTGCGCGGCGCGTTTTCCCGCCGCTCTTGATCACGCCGGCAAACGCGTCGAAGCCTTTCATGAAGCTCACGGGGCCCGACGCGATGCCGCCGCCAGAAAGTGTTTCCTTGCTTCCGCGCAGCGTGGAAAAGTTCGTTCCCGTCCCGGAGCCCCACTTGAAGAGCATGCCTTCCGTCTTCGCCAGGTTCATGATCGATTCCATGCTGTCGTGGACGGAATTGATGAAGCACGCCGAGCATTGCGGCTTGGGCTGCACGCCCACGTTGAACCATACCGGCGAATTGAAGGCCATCTTCTGCTCGACGAGCAAATGCGTCAGCTCGTCGCGAAACGCGGATCGAGAATCTGCCGACGCGAAATAGCCGCCCTGCTCGCCCCAGCGCACGATTGTATCCACCACGCGCCCGATGAGCTGCCGCACCGAGCCTTCGCGCTCGGGCGTGTTGGGCTTTCCGTGAAAATATTTCGACGCAACGATGTTTGTGGCCGTCTGCGACCACGATTTCGGCACTTCGATACTGTCCTGCCGGAAAATGACCTGGCCTTTTTCGTTCCCGATCTGCGCGGTCCGCCGCTCCCATTCGACGGCGTCAAAGGGCGCTATCTTGCCGTCCGTAAATTTGCGCCGGAATTCGAGTCCCGCCGAAACTGTTTTGCGCTCTTGGTGTTCCACTTCCATTTTGCCCGTCAAATTTTCGCTCAACGCCATTTTCGTTTCCGCCATATTTCCGCCTCCGCGCACGCAGTCCTGCCGCTGATTGATTTGCCAGGCTGAAGGGCAGCGGGTTCACTAATTATACCGCAATCCCATGGTCCTGGTGTTCGCGGCGTCAGAGAAGGCAGGCAACCGCCGCTTGATTCTTGAATAATGACGCTCGAGATTCCGAAGCAGTTGTGCACAAACCGGGCGGACGGTGGATTTTCACACCACCCCAAAACCGAAAAAGAGAAAGCTCCGCCCTTCCGCATTTACAGTGCGATTACGGTCGGGCGGCTGGCCCTTGATTTCGTCGGTTTTTTAACCCGGGTCGGCGCCGTGGATTCTTCCGTTCCCCCTGCTCGCGGCCCGTCATACTTCCCGAATCTGGGAAGGAAGTATTACCGGGTTGTGGAAAACGTGTCAAGAAGAAATCGCAATGCCACCACAAAATAAGCCGGTGTTGGTGTCCAACTTGTCTATAGATAGTGGTTCGAGGCCCAAAATGGCACTTGCGTTATCGCGATTTGCTTCTCGCAGCCCTACCCAGTTACCATTGCCCGCATCGAATTTACATGTCTACTTCGCTAAAGGTCCAAATTCTCTCCCGTGGTGCGCTCGCGGCTCTATTGCTTTGCGCCGCCATTTCATCCGCTCAGGCCCAATCCGAGGCCAAAGGTTCTTCCATGGCTCACGCGCCAGCCAAGAAACTGGTCGTCGTGGGCGTTCCGAATTTTGGCGAGGTCACGCCGACTCTTTATCGCGGCGCGCAGCCTTCCGCCATCGGTTTTCGGAACCTTGCGGAGATGGGCGTGGCCGTGGTGGTTGATTTCCGCGGAGATGATCTCGCCGCCGAGAAGCGGGAAGTCACCGCGACGGGCATGAAGCTGATTCCGCTCGGCTGGAATTGCCGTTATCCGTCCGACGCGATCACCGTGCACTTCCTGCAGATCCTGAAGGAGAACCGTGGCAAGAAAATCTTCGTCCATTGCTACTCGGGAGTGGATCGCACCGGCGCGATGATCGCCGCCTACCGCATGGCGGACCAGGGATGGACCGCGCAACAGGCGATGAATGAGATGCGTGTCTTTGGCCGCAATTTCGTTCACCGTCTCATTTGTCATGCGCTCACCGCTTACGTCTATAACTTCCCGAAAGATATGCAGGAAAATCCGCAACTGGTGGCGCTCCACGCCGGAGCGCATCCCCACCCCGCAAATTAGACTCGCGCGGCACGGCGCAAAGATCGAGCGAGGTTAGATTTTGAACGGGACCTTACTCGTAGCGGAGCGCTTCGATGGGATCGAGCTTTGCCGCCTTCATGGCGGGCCATACGCCAAAAACCAAGCCTACGCCCACGGACACGCCGATGCCCACGAGAATCGCCCAGAGCGGCACGGCGGCTTTCATTGAGGTGACGTGCGGTATGAGCATCGCGAGGCCGCTGAAAAATGCCACGCCCAATATTCCTCCAGAGCCCGTCAGCGCCATGGCCTCGAACAGAAATTGCCAGGTGATGTCGCGGCTGCGCGCTCCGATGGCTTTGCGCACGCCGATCTCCCGCGTCCGCTCCGTCACGCTCACGAGCATGATGTTCATCACGCCCACGCCGCCGATCAGCAGCCCGATCGAGCTCAGCACAATCAGCACCAGCGCCACGCCACCGATGATTTGATTGAACTGCTCCTCCTGTTGCACTTGCGTCGTAATCGAGAAACTGTCCGGAGCGTTGTACGGCACCTTGCGCTCGCGGCGCAAAACCCACCGCGCCTCGTCCACCGCCTCGTCCAATTTGCCAGGATAGGCGAGGAAGCGATACCCGTTGTCGAGAGCTTGCGGGTACATTTCATGCAGCGTGTAATACGGAACGACAGCGCGCTTATCTTCGCTGCCGAATCCAAAGCCGCCCGCAGGCTTTTCAAATACGCCGATCACTCGAAAGTCCGTCCCGTCGAGGCTGACGGTTTTCCCGACGGCGTCTTCGGCTGTGGGAAAGAGCGCCTTCGCGGCGTCTTCGCCAAGAACCACAACCTTGTCACGATGCATGTTTTCGGCTTGGGTGAAGAAGCGGCCCGCTTTTAAGTTGGCGTTGCCGTAGACATCCATGTAAGACGGAAAGGTCCCGCTGAAATCGAGAGCCTGGACTTGGTTCTTCCCAAAGGTCGCGATGTGGTTGTCCTGCCATTGGTAAACGGAAATGGCGACTTCCTGAATGGCCGGACACTGAGAAGTAAGGCCGAGTCCTTCGTCGAGCGTCAAGGGCGGCCGCGTCCGCTCGTTTTTAGGCAGTGCGCTCATGCGAGGACCCTGGTCGAACCGCGCCACCCAGGCCGTGTTGGCGCCGAAACCCGCAATTTCGTCGGAAATCGTGGACTTGAATCCGGTGATCAGGGACGCCACGACGATAATCACGCCGACACCGATCACAACGCCGAGGACGGCGAGCGCGCTGCGCGCTTTGTGCGTTCGCAGCGTGTCGAAGGCCAGCGCAAGATTTTCACGAATGTCCTGTTTCATGGCTCGCCCTTAGGTCTCCGCGCGCAACGCTTCGATGGGGTCCAGGCGCGACGCGCGCACCGCCGGATAAATCCCGAAGAAAAGCCCCACGCCCGTCGACAGCGCCAGCGCAATCAGCACGGCATGCAGCGGCGTCGATATCGGCAGCGGCGATAGAGCGCGCACGAGCATGGCGATCGCCACGGCCAGCAAAATTCCCGCCACGCCGCCCGCCGCCGACAGCATGGACGCTTCCATTAGAAATTGCAGCACGATATGCCGCCGGCGCGCGCCGAGCGATTTCCGTAGTCCGATTTCACGCGTCCGCTCGGTCACGCTGGCCAGCATAATGTTCATGATCACGATTCCGCCAACCACGAGGAACACGCTGGTCAGCCAGATCGCAATGCCGAACAGGTTACCGGTTAATTTCTGCCACAGGCCGGTGATTGATGAAGGCTCGATGATCCCAAAATCATCCGGATCCTGGTAACGCTGGTGGTGGCGGGCGCGGAGAAGCACGCGTGCTTCATCTATGGCGGCGGGCATGGCATTCGTGCTCATTGCCTGGATGAAAATCGTCAAGGAATCATCTGGGGGCGTCCACACTTCGCGATAGGTGGAAAGCGGGATCATCACAAAATTGTCGCGGGACTGTCCCAGCACCGTCCCCAAGGACTTGGCGACGCCCACGATTTGATATTGCTGCTGGCCGACTCGAATTTCCTGGCCGATCGGATCAATCGCCGGAAAGAAGCGGGCGGCAACGTCGTGTCCGAGAAAGCAAATGGGCGCGTGATGCAGTTCGTCTTCGTCGGTGAAGGCGCGGCCCGCCGCAATATCGAAGCTTTCGACCTGAGTAAACTCCGGAGTTGCTCCGATCACGTTCACATCTTCGTCGATATTCCTGCCAAAATGAACGTCGGCGGTGGTGCCTTCTTCGGCGGCAACATTTTGCGCATAATGCAAGTCCTGTTTCATCGCGTAGTAGTCGGACATGGTGAGCGAGGGGCGCTTTTGCGCTTTCAGAAACGCTTCATAGCTGGTGAGGATGCCATACTTATCGAGGATGAAGGCGTTCGAGCCCAGATTGGCGATTTTCGTCGCCACGTAGAGATTCAATCCGTTGAGAACGCTCATCACGGAAACAAGCGTGGTCACCGCGAGAATGACGCCCAGAAGCGTCAGAAAGCTCCGCATTTTGTGCGCACGCAGCGTATCGAAGGCCAGCCAAGTTGCTTCGCGCAGCGTCACGCTCGCTTGGCGGAAACCAAGTCCCAATTTGGGTGGCCGTGGCATCTAATTAGTATAGACGTTCGCCAGGGGGTAAAAGTTCTCACTGGGACTGTCTTTAATGGCCGGGGATAACGTTCTCGCTACCGGCTGCCCCGAGCCCGTGCTCCAGAGCGCAAACATCGCTACAATACGAAACGCGGGAAGACAGATACTAAGGATAATACCTCGAAACCCAGTACGAAAATTTCCGAGACCCAACAATCCTTGAAACGCCGGTTCCAATTCGGGTGCGCCATCGCAGTTGCCGCCGCTGTCTCCCTTGCGCCGCTGGCCATCTCGGCCGCGCCGCCCCCGCAGTCCCAACAATCGGCCGCGACGCTGGATCAAACCCCTCTGAGTCCGGCGCAAATTCACGAACTTATCTTGCGCGTCATTGCCAATCAACAACGCAATGATGCGATGCTCGATACTTTTGAGCGCCTCGAGCACCACGTCGAGCGGCAAGGCTCCGCCACCGGGCCCATCATGACGGACAAGCTCTACCGCGTGGTGCCGACCGGAAGCGGCAATTTGAAGCTGCTCGTTAAGCAAAACGGACAGCCCGTTTCCCCCAGCGAATATCAGCGGCAGTTGCGCGATTGGGAGCGCGTCCTCGAGATCGCTGTTCGTCCCGGCGACCCGCGTCAGGCCGCCGCACTGGCCAAGCAACAGAAAAAATTGCAAGCACGCCAGCGTCTCACCCATAGTGTTCTGAAAGCCTATCTGGTCACATGGCTTGGCCGCGAAGTCCGCGACGGACGTATCGTTGATGGTATTCAGCTCAATCCCAACCCGGCGTACCAGCGGCACGGCGATTCCCTGGACTGGCTGGCTCACGCTCGCGCCACTGCCTGGATTGATCCGCAGGCCGACCAGCTTGTTGCTGCTGATGCCGACATCATTCGCGACATCTCCTTCGGCGGCGGAATTCTCGGCAAGATCTATCGCGGCGGCCACTTCATCATGGAGCAAGCACCCGTCGCGCCGGGGATCTGGGAGCCGTCCCTCTATCAATACGATCTGGCTGGGCGAAAGTTTCTATTCACGTTTCAACTGCACGAAGAGACATCCATCGCTCATTATCGCCTGGTCGGCTCGCCGGAGCAGGCTCTTGCCGTCGTCCGCGGCGACCTCGCCCACTGCTGCAGCATTCTGGCGGGCGACCCGTAGCCGCATAAGTTGCGGTACGGTTGGTTCATCCCGCCAATCTCGCCCCGTGTGATTCTCCGCCTTTACTGCGCCACCCATTAAGGTTAGGCTAGTCGCAATCCCGCCCAATTGCTTGAGGAGGCGCTATGTATGCTCGCGTGACGCAGTTCCACATCCTGCCCGACAAGCTCGAACCGTTCCTCGGCGCCCTGAAGGCCGCGATTCCGCATGCGCGGCAGCAGCAGGGATTCCGCGCGCTCATCGCGTTCCGCGAAGAGGCCGGCTCCGGCTCGACGGTGGACCTGCGCGTCATGTCGATTTGGACTTCCATCGAGGATATGCAGGCTGGCGAGCAGAATTTTTACTTTTACCAGGCGCTTGCCAAGGTCATGGCCTTTTCCAAGGGCTTTCCGCTGATCGACGGGCAGGAAGTCCTCCTCGCGGACTTCGGCAGCGATTCCAACACGCCCAGCCAGCGCAACATCTCCGCCGACGAAACAAAATTTTAGGTCGCGCAATGGCATGCCTTGACCGTGATTGTCGCGGCCAGTAAGCTAGGTGTTTCCAAGTTGCGCGCCACGGAGCCTGGGGCGATGTTGAACGTCCCATGCGAAAACGAAACATAATGGATACGATAGAAATCACGCTGCCGGATGGGGCCAAGCGCGAAGTCTCGAGCGGGACCACTCCCGCTGAGATTGCGCGCCAAATTTCGCGTGGCCTCGCCAAGGAAGCGCTCGTCGCGCGCGTCGACGGGCAATTATGGGATCTCTCGAGGCCTCTCGACCAGAATACTTCCCTCGCGATTCTCACTCCCAAAGATCCCGAAGCGATTCAGGTGCTGCGCCATTCGGCGGCGCATCTTCTGGCCGCCGCGGTCATCGAGCTTTTCCCTGGCGTGAAACTTGGAATCGGCCCGCCGATCGACAATGGCTTCTTCTACGAATTTTTGCGCGCCGAGCCGTTCACTTCGCAAGACCTGGAACGCATTGAAAACAAAATGCGCGAGCTTGCTTCGCAGGATATTCCGAATGAGCGCAAGCTGCTGCCCAAGCCCGAGGCGCTAAAGCTGTATCGCGAATCGCAGCAGGAATTCAAATGCGAACTCGTGGAAGAAAAGGCGACCGAGCCTATGGTGTCGTTTTACACCACCGGAAACTTCGTCGATTTCTGCCGCGGGCCGCATATTCCTTCGACGGGGCGCATCAAGGCGTTCAAATTGACGAACGTGGCGGGCGCGTACTGGAAAGGGCAGGAAGGCAATCCGCAAATGCAGCGGATTTACGCCGTTTGTTTCTATTCGCAAGCCGAGCTCGACGAATATCTGCACAAACTCGAAGAAGCCAAGCGCCGCGACCATCGCAAGCTCGGCCCGGAGCTCGATCTATTCAGCATTCAAGACGAAGCCGGCCCGGGGCTGATTTTCTGGCATCCCAAGGGCGGCCTGATTCGCAAACTGGTCGAAGACTGGCTGCGCGATGAATTGCTGCGCCGCGGCTACGACCTGGTTTTCACTCCGCACGTGATGCGCCTCGATCTGTGGAAGACCAGCGGGCACACGGGCTATTATCGCGACAATATGTTCAGCCCCATCGAAATCGAGAAGGCCGATTACCAGCTCAAGCCCATGAATTGTCCCGGGCACATTTTGATTTATAAAGCGCACTTGCGCAGCTACCGCGAGCTTCCCCTGCGCTTCGCCGAACTCGGCACGGTGTATCGCTACGAACGCTCCGGCGTGCTCCATGGCTTGCTGCGCGTGCGCGGCTTTACGCAGGACGACGCACACATTTTTTGCCGTCCCGACCAGATCGAAAGCGAAGTCGAGGCGTGCGTCGATTTCGCCTTCGCCGTGATGAAGACATTCGGCTTCGATCGCTACGAGGTCGAGCTTTCCGTCTGGGACGCCGCGCATCCGGAAAATTACGCGGGCAAGCCGGAAGACTGGAATCGCGCGACAGCCGCACTTGCCGATACGCTCGAGCGCATGAAAATTCCGTACAAGCGCATCGAAGGCGAAGCCGCGTTTTACGGGCCGAAGATCGACGTAAAATTAATCGATGCGATTGGGCGGCCGTGGCAGCTCACCACCGTGCAATTCGATTTCAATCTGCCCGCGCGCTTCGGCCTCGAATACGTGGGTGAAGATGGCGCGCGCCATCAGCCATTGATGGTCCATCGCGCGCTGCTTGGCTCAATCGAGCGGTTTTTCGGCATCTTGATCGAGCACTATGCCGGCGCGTTTCCAGCGTGGCTTGCGCCAGTGCAGGCGAGCGTGCTGCCGCTCAGCGAGAAATTTTCCGAGTACGCGAAGTCCGTCGAGGCAAAATTGCGCGACGCCGGCATTCGCGTCCATGTCGACGACCGCAACGAAAAGCTCCAAGCGAAAATCCGCGACGCGCAGTTGCAAAAAATTCCGTACATGCTGATTGTCGGTGGCAAAGAAGCCGAATCTTCCTCCGTCTCGGTGCGCCATCGCACGAAAGGCGACCTCGGCCCGCAGCCGCTCGATCAATTTATCGCCTCTCTCCGCGCCGAAATCGAAAACAAAGCGATCCGCTGAACAAGCTTTTCTAATTCCGTGCCGGCAAATATCGAAATTCGCCAAGCCAGCCCCGCGGATATCCCCGCGCTGCGCGAATTGATCGACGTGTCCGTTCGCGGACTGCAAACACGCGACTACACGGCGGCTCAGATCGAAAACGCGCTCAAGACCGTCTACGGCGTCGACAGCCAGTTAATCGCCGACGGAACGTATTTCGCTGCGGAAGCCAAATTCCCCGAAGGAAGCGATGCCGTGATCGCCGGCTGCGGCGGCTGGAGCATGCGCAAGACGCTCTATGGCGGCGATCGCTGGACAAGACGGCAAGATGAGCTGCTTGATCCCCGTTGTGACGCCGCGAAAATCCGCGCGTTCTTTATCCATCCCTCATGGGCGCGGCTCGGCATCGGCAGCATGATTCTCGAAAATTGCGAATCCGCGGCAACATCGGCGGGATTCACGCGCTTCGAAATGGGTGCGACGCTGACGGGCGTTCCGTTTTACCGCGCCAAAGGTTACGTTGAATTGGAACACCTCGAGGTCCCCCTGGCGGACGGGCTCTCTCTTCCGATCGTGCGCATGGCAAAGCAGGTATAGGCACCAAAGTAGCGCCGACTGTGCGGGGGGGGGCCCGGGCAAGCACCGCCTAGGATGCAGAATCGTTTACGACGGTGTATGGTATCTTCACGGAAATGCCCGATACCGTCATGTGGGCGAGTGCGCCAGCTTGCGGCACCGCGGCCTAGCCGTGTTATACTTCCTGCCCCATCCTTCCGGCGGGCTTTTCTGTCAGGGCGGGCGCGGGATTAGATCTTACTGGAGGTGGTTTTATCGCCGAACGAAGTGGTAGCATCAGCGGTCCGCGGGTGAATGAACGCATCCGCGCGCGCGAAGTGCGTGTCATTGACGACCAGGGCAGCCAGCTTGGCGTGTTGTCTTACTTCGACGCCATGAAGGCGGCGCGCGAGGCAGGGTTGGATCTCATCGAGATTTCACCGAATGCCGTGCCTCCGGTTTGCAAGATCGCCGATTATGGCAAGTTCCTGTACGAGCAGAACAAGAAAGCGCACGAAACGCGCAAGCATCAAAAGGGCACGCAGATCAAGGAAGTGAAGTTCCGCCCTTCAACCGCCGAGCACGATTATCAGGTGCGCAAAAATCAGATCATCGAATTCCTCGGCAAGGGCTACAAAGTGAAGGCGATGATTTTCCACCGCGGGCGCGAAATGGCCCATCAGAGCGTTGGCCGCGGGAAGATGATGCGCCTGCTGAAGGACATTGAGGAGCACGCGTTGGTGGAATTTGGGCCGCGCATGGAAGCGAACATTTTGCTCGCGCTGCTGGCGCCGAAGAAGGGCGCTACCGCCGCCGCGAAGCCGTCTCCCGCGGCAGGACAAGTCTGAGCATCAAGCGTTTCGTTTTTTTGCGTTGCGCGGGACGATTTTCTGCGCGACTTTTGCAGCCAAAAAATCCGGCGAGAATTGAGCGAGGAAATTGTGCCGAGAAAACCGAGAAAGAAAATCAAGCTGAAGACCCACCGGGGCGCGGCCAAGCGTTTCAAGATCACGTCCACGGGAAAAGTCATGCGTATGCATTCCGGCAAACGCCACCTGCTGGGCACGAAAAAGCCGAAGCGGATGCGCCGCCTGCTCAAACAGATCCAGGTGACACCCGGTGACGCGGCAAAGATCCGCCTGCAGTTGCCCTACGGCTTGCCGTAATTCGGATTCGCGAATTTGACGTTTTATCGCGCTGGGCAGCGCTTCACGGGTGCCTGCCGGCCGATCAGCCCTGGAAAATCGGGGCCGTTACAGCAAAAGGTTCCTACGAGACAAACCCGTTGCGGCACGCGGATGCGTTTCGCGTGGTGCGGCGTTTTTGTCTCCTGATTATTTACCCCCCGTGAGTTTTCGCGCTGGCTGTACGCCGGCGAATTTTCGGCAATTCATTTCGAGGAGCTTTTCGATGCCCAGAGTCAAACGCGGGACCAAGCGGCGCGCACGGCGTAAGAAAATTCTCAAACATACCAAGGGTTTTTTTCTGACCAAGAGCAAGCTGCATCGCTCCGCGAAGGAGGCGATGAACCGTTCGCTGCGCTATTCCTATCGCGACCGCCGCACGCGCAAACGCGATTACCGCACGCTGTGGATCCAGCGCATCGGCGCGGCCGCGCGCAATAACGGCATTTCGTACAGCCAGTTCATGCACGGATTGAAAGTGGGCGGCGTCGATCTCGATCGCAAGGTTTTGGCGGACATTGCCGTGCACGATGCGTCGGCGTTCACGTCTCTGGTCGCGCAGGCCAAGCAGCATCTGGGCAGCGCCGCGAGTGGCACAGCTTCTTAGGCTGTGCGCTTTTGTCGTGATGAAGCCGTGCAAGGGCTAAGAGCCTGCGCCGCGCAGGACCTAAACGCGGCGCGTGGGTGCTCGTAGCGCGAGCGTCTCGCTGGTTCTTTGGGCTTGCACGTGGGCGCACCGCGATTGTCCTCTAATTTATGTCTGACGTTCTCGAAAAGACAAAGCTAACTTTTGAGAAGCTCGGCGTATCTTCGGAAGAGGCCGTCGATGAGTTATTCCGCGAATTGACCTCCCAAGCCGATTCGGAAGCGAAATCCATTGCCAACGAAGAAGCGGTCGAGGGATTCAGGATCCGCTGGCTGGGACGCAAAAACAGCATTTCCGTGCGACTACGCGAAAATTGGCTGAAGCCTGCTCCTTCCGATGCAAAGAAGTGGGTTGGGAAGTCACTCAACGCATTTCTGCAGAGGCTCGACGATAGCCTGAATAATTGGAAGGATTCTGTGGAGGCGCTAGAGGGCGGCTCGCAGGTTGATCTTTCGCTTCCCGGCGTAACGCGGCCGATTGGCACGCGGCACCTGATCCGCCAGACGTACGACGAGCTATACCGCATTTTCAACTCCATCGGCTTCTCGATCATCGAAGGCGCGGAGATCGAAACGCCGTATTACAACTTCGAGGCCCTGAACATTCCCGAACACCATCCCGCGCGCGACAACATGGACACATTTTACGTAGGCAACGCGCCGGGCTATCTGCTGCGCACACACACTTCGCCGATGCAGGTGCGCACAATGGAAAAGCAGAAGCCGCCCGTACGCATCGTCGTTCCGGGGAAAGTCTACCGCCGCGACAATCCCGACGCGACGCACTCGTTCATGTTCCACCAGCTCGAAGGCCTCGCCGTCGATACGGACATCACGTTCTGCGACTTCAAGGGCACGATTGAATATTTCGCGCAGCAATTTTTTGGGCCGCAAACACGCGTGCGCCTGCGACCGAGCTATTTCCCCTTCACGGAACCTTCGGCGGAATTCGACGCGTCGTGCCACGTCTGCGGAGGCTCTGGCTGCCGCACGTGCAAATATTCCGGCTGGATCGAATTGTTCGGCGCAGGCATGGTGGACCCGGCCGTTTATGGCTTCGTGGGCTATGACGCGAAGAGGCTGAGCGGTTTTGCCTTTGGATTGGGCGTCGATCGCCTGGCCATGCTGAAATATGGCATCGACGACCTGCAGCAATTTTTCAGGAACGATGTGCGCTTTTTGCGCCAGTTCCCGTAGGGCGATCCTTGGAGTGTACGGATTCAATTTGGATGACTATTGTCGCAGCTTCGCAAAACTCTCACGCTGCCCTCGTCGAACAGCGCGGCGGCGTACGGAAACGCATCTTTGCGTGGGCGCTGCACAAATTTAATGGCCGGTACGAACGCGAAATCGCATCGCGGAAGCGCGCGCTGCTCGGCGGATTGACGGGAACCGTGGTCGAGATTGGGCCGGGAACGGGCCCGAATCTCCGCTACTACGCGAAAACTGTGCGCTGGATTGGCATTGAGCCGAATCCGTACATGCGTGCATATCTCGGACGCGAGGCGGCACGCGCTGGCATCGCCGCGGAAATGCGCGGTGGCACAGTCGAAGCGATGGCGTGCGCAAATGATGCCGCTGATGCCGTTGTCGGCACGCTTGTTCTTTGCTCGGTGAGCGATTTGCGAGCCGCCCTCGCGGAAATTTTGCGCGTGCTTAAACCCGGCGGCCGCTTTGTTTTCGTCGAGCACGTTGCGGCCGAACCCGGGACGCCTCTGCGGCAGTGGCAGCGCCGTTTGCGCCCGTGTTTTCATTATTTGGCGGACGGATGCAATGCGGATCGCGAGACATGGCGTGCCATCGAGTCCGCCGGGTTCGCCGAAGTGCATCTCGAGCATTTCGACGGGCCGGTGCCGATCGTGCGGCCGCACATCGCGGGCGTGGCAATCAAGAAGGCAGCGTAAAAGGTGCCGTGTAAATAAGCGATGAAGGTTCTCTACAACTGGCTGAAAGAGTTCGTCGACATCACAGCGCCCGCGGCGGAGCTGCGCTCGCGACTGTCCATGGCTGGAGTTGCCGTCGATTCGGTCGATGAAACCGCCGCTGGCCCAGTCCTTGACGCGGAAATCACCATCAATCGCCCCGATCTGCTTGGCCATCTGGGCATCGCGCGCGAAATCGCGGCGTTGTATAAGCTCGACCTGAAACGCGTGCAGCCAAAATTAAAAGAAGCCGCGGAACAAGCTTCCCGGGCAGCGCGTGTCGAAATTGAATGCTCCGAGCTTTGCGCGCGATACACCGCGCGAATCATTCGCGGCGTGAAAATTCAGCCTTCACCTGATTGGCTGCGGCAACGCCTCGAAGCGCTTGGCCAGTCGTCCATCAACAACGTGGTCGATATCACCAACTACGTCATGCTCGAACTCGGCCAGCCGCTGCATGCCTTCGATTATGACCGCCTCGCCGAGCATCGCATCGTTGTGCGGCGTGCGCGTCCGGGCGAAACCATGCGCACGCTCGACGGCATCGACCGCAAATTGACAAAAGACATGTGCCTGATTTGCGACGCGCGTTCGCCCGTAGCGATTGGCGGCGTGATGGGCGGCGCGGAAAGTGAAATCAGCTTCGGTACGAAAAATCTGCTGATCGAGTCCGCATGGTTCGATCCGATTTCGATTCGCCGCACGTCCAAGGGGCTCGCGTTGCGCACGGAAGCGTCGCTGCGTTTCGAGCGCGGCGTCGATATCGAATTGGCCGAACTCGCATCGCGCCGCGCGGCGGAACTGATTCAGGAGTTGGCCGGAGGCGAAGTGCTCGCGGATGTCGTCGACGTTTATCCTCATCCCGCGCCACCGGCGAAACTGGAGGTCTCGCGCAAGGAACTGCTGCGCATCATGGGCGCGGACGTTCCCGATCGCGCCATCGAGGAAATCCTTTCGGCTCTGGGCTTTTCGCCCCAGCGGATCGACGCGAATCGCGGCAGCGCCGGTTCGCTCGTCGCCGCGTGGGAATGTCAGCGGCCATCGTGGCGCGGCGACGTCACGCGCGAGATCGATATCGTCGAGGAAATCGCTCGCCACTACGGCTACGACAAATTTCCGCCGCGTTTTCCGCCCGCCAAGCAGCCCGCCGCGCGTTTGCCGCATGCCGCCGAGGAAGATCGCCTGCGCGAACGTTTGATGGCGCTCGGCTATCAGGAAATTGTCGCCATTCCACTGGTCGATCCCGAATGCGACGCGGCGTTCCGTGGCGAGGACGTAACCCCGGCGATCATCGCCAATCCTCTCTCGGAAGATGCTTCGACCATGCGCACTTCGGGCGTCACCAGCATGGTGGGCGCGATCGAATGGAATTTGAATCACGGCCAGCGGAGCTTGCGGCTTTTCGAGTTTGGCAAAGCGTATGAATTGCGTGCCGGAAAGCCTGTCGAGCCGCGCGTGCTAACGCTCGGCGCCACTGGCCTTGCGCGCGAACAGTCGGTCCACGAGGCGCCGCGTGAATTCTCTTTCGACGATCTCAAAGGTGATCTCGATCAGATTTTCGCGCTCGCGGGCGGAGCGCGGTGGGCCCAGGGCAAGGCTTCATGGCTCGCGGCGGGCCGCGCCGCGAAAATTTCAGTCGCGGCAAATGGCGGTAAATCCATCGGCATCGCAGGAGAACTCGCGCGCCAGCTCGCGCAGCGCTTCAAGTTGCGCCAGGACGTATATCTCGCCGAGTTGCATCTCGATTCGCTCACGCACGCTATCGCCCAGGCGCATAGCTCCCTGCGTTACGAACCACTTCCTCGTTTCCCCGCCGTCGAGCGCGATTTTTCTCTTGTGCTCGCGGACGGCGTCACGTTTGCTCAGGTCGAAGAAACGATTCGCGCTCTCCAGATTCCCGAGTTGCGCCGCATTGCAGCCATCGACCTGTTCCGCGGCGGGCAGGTCCCCGCGGGAAAATATTCCCTGCTCGTGCGCGTAACTTTCCAGAGCGCCGAAGCCACGTTCACCGAGGCGCAACTCGCGGGGTTTTCCTCGCGCATCGTTTCGGCGCTCGCGGAAAAGATCGGTGCGTCGCTCCGCGCTGGTTGACTTGAAATTTGATGTTCCGCTTCGGTGTCCCTTCCCCCTGGCGCCTTTGCTCCGCGTTGGGAACCACCTAAACACATGCTCGAATATGCCAATTGAACTGTCGTACTAGTACGGTTACGATAAACGGCTCGTGGGAAATACTCCGCTATAGTCCAACTCAGGGGTGGAATATTGGGAACAAAGGCGCTGTTGCGCTTTGGCGCAGCTTCCGTGATTCTGCTGGTCCTGGCTGTTCTCGGGGGAAGTCCCTGCCGTGCTCAAAGCGCGAACGAATACTTTGACGAGGGCTCCGGCCCGCAGGCTTGCACGGTGCAGAACCACCAGCCGAATTGGGTATCACCTCTCGTCACCAGCACGGGGCGTCTCATCAACGGTGTTCGCGATGACACCTTTCTCGAAGAGGGCGTCTCTGGCGGCGGCTCGGTCACGGAATACGGAGGAATGAAGGGGGTTACGTTCATCGTTCCGCATCATCACCGCTTTGGAATTCGGGTAGGGCTGCCGTCATACATCGTGCATCACGATTCGTCCGCGGCGAATGGTTTCGACGACATTCCGGTGCGTTTGAAATACCGCCTGCGTTCTCGGAATCAATGCGGCGGCAACTACGTTTTGACTTTGTTCTTCAACGGCTCGGGTGCCCTGTCCAGAAGCGGCGCGGGTCGCGGCCACGGGAGCTATGGGCCAACCGTGGCTTTCGGCAAGGGCTGGCGCCCGTTCGACATTCAATCCACGCTGGGAGCAACAATTCCCGTCGGCTCCGTAGATAGTGCTACTGGAACTTTCGTCGGTTTGAATAGCGCATTGCAGTATCGTGCCGGTAAGGGATTCTGGCCGGAAGTTGAAGTAAATTCGACGTGGTGGCTGAATGGCAAGAATAGGACAAAGAAACAGACGTTTCTGACGCCCGGTTTGGTCAAGAGAATCTCGATTCGCAATCGCGCCACGATTACGCTTGGCGCGGGCGTGCAGATTGCCGCCACTCACTATCACGCGTATAACCACAAGGTGATTCTCTCCGCCCGCATGCCTTTCTAAGCGCCAAGCGCAGCGCCCATTGTAGGCAAATAAGATTGGGCGCTCGCCGCGCGGGCACTTGCGTTCGCCCGCACATTGGGCCAAGAATGCCATCTTGAACCCGATGCCGAAGAAAGCCGCGAATAGGCTCAAGCCGCGCGAAGCCGCGCAGGTGCTCAGCATCAGCTATCCGACGCTGAAACAGTGGATCTACTACGGCAAATTGCGCACCGTGAAAACCGCCGGAGGCCATCACCGCGTCCCCGAATCGGGGATTGACCGCTACCTCTCGCGCACGCTCCGCCGCGATTCTGTCGCTGGGCGCCGCACCACGTTCCGCCGCATCAGCGGACGTAATCAGCTTGTGGGGCGCGTGGTGGGCATTAAGACCAGCGGATTCCTGGCGCAAGTAACGCTCTCGATCGGTGAGCAGCGCATCACATCGATCATCACGACGGATGCGGTGTGCGAAATGCGACTGAAAAATGGCGACACGGTCGCAGCCTTGATTAAGTCCACCGAAGTGATGATTCTCCGCGTTTGATTTGCTCCTTTGCTTTCCAGTGCGCCGCGGAGTTTGCGCCAACAAACCGCCTGTGCCGCTCGGCTTGTTTTGCCCGCAACGTTGCCGCAGAATGGAGTGCATCCGGCCGGAGAGAAGGCAAAATGAAAATCGAAATTTTCGACCAGACATACAACGTGCATGCGGAAGGCGACGAGTCCTATTTGCGCGCGCTCGCGGCGTTCGTGGATCAAAAAATGCGCACGGTTGCTGAAGCCACGCGGCAGGTCGATTCGATGCGCCTGGCCGTGCTCGCCTCGCTCAATATCGCCGATGAGCTTTTCACTTTGCGCCGGCGCCAGGAAGAGCTCGAAGGGCCGCTGCGTCAGCGCGTTGAGAAGTGCGTGAATCTGGTCGAAAAGGCTCTGGACAGCTCGCGTTGAGGCCGTTACTATCCTGCCGCCGCGCGGGAGTGCAACCTATTGCCGGGGTACCACGTCTGACCTACAATCGGGCAATCGGGAACAGTGGATTCCGCGCTCGATTCTGTATGAGAATTCTTAGAGACCGCAAAGCCGGACTGCTCATCTTCATACTGTCGCTCGCGCTTATATTGCTGCTGACGACGACGGCGGGAAGCGTGTGGCATCACCACGCCACGGCCGCGGGTGAAGCCAGTTGCCCGCTTTGCCATCTCGCTCATCAGCCCGCGCAACAAGCTGTCGCTGTGCGGTCCGTTCCGGTGCTTTTGGTCCTGGGTTCCAGCCCCGCTGTTGCAGAACCTCATTTCCGTGCTGCCCCCGTGTCTCCGCGGCTGGCAACGCGCGCGCCTCCTTCCCTGTAAAACCCTAGCGGCTGTTTTCGGGCGCATCGTCCGCCCCAATTTCGCTCCATCTCGTTGAGGAAGAAAATGTCCTACCGCGTATTGCGTTTTTCGGCCCTTGTGGCTGTATTGCTGGGCGTTGCGGGACTTGCCGTCGCGCAATCCGTGCAGTCGCCCATTCGTATCACGCTGGATCAAGCGATCCGGCTCGCGCTGGCTCACAATCACGCCCTGCTGGCGGCGCGCACGACCATCTCGCAGAGCCAGGCGGAGGAGATTACCGCCAATCTGCGGCCAAACCCCGTTTTTGGAGCCGACGTGGTCGGGCTGCCCCAGGAGCCCTCTGACTTTACCGCCGACAACATCAATCAAGCCGAATTTGACATTGGAGTAGGTTATCTGTTTGAACGCGGCAAGAAGCGCCAGCACCGCCTGAAAGCCGCGCAGGATCTGACGGCCGTCACCAAGTCCACTGTGGCGGACAATGAGCGAACGCTTACGTTCGCCGTCGCCGCGCAGTTCACCAATGTTCTGCTCGCCGAATCCTCGCTCGATTTCGCCCGCCAAGATTTGAAGAGTTTTCAGAATACGGTAGGCATCAGCAAATATCAGTACAAGGCGGGCGCGATCAGCGAAGGCGACTTCCTGAAGATCAAGCTCCAGCTTCTGCAATTCCAGATCGACGTCAGCGCGGCTCAGCTCGCTAAGCAGCAAGCTCTCGCCGCCTTGCGCCAGCTTGTGGGCTTCGAGTCCGTCCCTGCGGACTTCGACGTCGCCGGCGAATTGAAGTATCAGAAGCTCCCCGGCAACCTCGAAGACCTTCAGGCGCTGGCGCTGAAAGATCGGCCGGACCTGCGCGCCGCGGAACAGGGCATTACCGCGGCGCAAAGCCAGTACGCGCTGGCAAAGGCCAATGGCAAGGTCGACGTCACGGGCACGCTGAATTTCACGCATATCACGGGATACAACTCAACATCGATCATCGTGAGCGTTCCCTTGCCGATCTTTGACCGCAATCAGGGCGAAATCGCGCGCACCGACTACGCCATCGGTCAGGCGCAGCAGTTGCAACAGGAAGCGTCCGAACAGGTGATGACGGACGTCCGGAGCGCTTACGAAGCCGTGCGTTCGAACGACCAGACGCTGCGGATTTATCAGTCCGGCTATCTGGACGAGGCCAAACAATCTGTGGATATCAGCCAGTACGCATACAAGCGCGGCGCCGCGAGCCTCCTTGATTTTCTGGATGCGGAGCGCAGTTACCGCGACACGGAGCTGGCCTACCGCCAGCAGCTCGCCTCCTACATGCTTTCTCTCGAGCAATTGCGGGAGGTTGTCGGCACAAGGAATCTGCCATGAATATCATGAAGAAAATCACATGTTCCATTGCGCCCGCTCTCACGCTCGGCCTTGCCGCCGCGCTGGTTTTGGCCGGTTGCAGCTCGAGCGGCCGCGAATCAGCCGAAAAGATGACCTCGTTCACATCGGCGAACTCGGGCGCGGAGGCGGAGCTGTTCACCGTGCCTCAAGCCCAAATGTCGCACATCCAAATCGTCACGGTGACGCCCGCGCCGCTGACGCGCACGCTGCGGCTTTCCGGCCAGGTCGCCTATAACGGCTTCAAGACCACGCCGGTGATCACCGCCGTCGGCGGTCCGGTCAGCCGCGTGCTTGTCTTTCCGGGACAGCACGTGCGCGCCGGCCAGCCCATGCTCGATGTCGCCAGCCCTGATTATTCGCAGTTGCGTGCGAGTTACTTGAAGGCTCGCGACAGCTATGACCTCGCCGATAAAAATTACAAACGATCCCAGGATCTCTATGCGCACCACGCCATCGCGCAAGTGGATTTATTGCAAGCCCAATCCACGCGCAATCAGGCGCGGGCCGATATGTCCGCGGCCGAGCAGGGACTGCGCATCCTGGGAATCACGAATCTGGATTCGCTCGACGGCGCGCAATCTTCGGCTCAAATTCCCGTGCGCGCCCCGATCTCGGGTGAGGTCGTGGACCGGGAATGCTCTCCCGGGCAGTTGATTCAAGCCGGCACAACGCAGTGCTTCACAATCTCGGACATGAGCACGGTCTGGGTGCTCGTCAACGTTTACCAAAATCAATTGGCTTATGTTCACAGGGGCGATGCCGTGACGGTGCAGACGGACGCCTACCCAACCGCCTTCCACGGGAAAATTTCTTATCTTGCTCCCGCGCTCGATCCCAACACGCGGACGCTGCAGGCGCGCATCGTGACGCAGAATCCCGGCGACAAACTCAAGAACCAGATGTACGTCACGGCGACCGTCGTTGCGGGCAGGATTGCCAAGGCCATCACCGTGCCCGCGGCGTCCGTGCTGCGGAATGCCGAGAATCAGCCGTTTGTGTATGTGCAGACGGGCGCCACGCAATTCAGCCGCCGCATGGTCCAGATTGGCGAGACGCAGGACGGCCGCATCGAAATCCTGGGCGGATTGTCGCCAGGCGATAAAGTTGTCGCCGATGGCAGTCTGTTCCTCCAATTCCAGAATTCGTTGCAACGGTAGCCGACGATGATCCATCGCCTAGTTCAATTCGCCCTGCGCCAGCGCTTTCTGATCCTTCTGCTCGTCGTCGCGCTCATCATTGGCGGCTCGATTTCCTTTCAGCGCATGCCCGTCGATGCGTATCCCGATCTTTCGCCGCCCATGGTCGAGCTGATCACCCAGTGGCCCGGTCACGCGTCGGAGGAAGTCGAGCGCCTGATCACCATTCCGCTCGAAGTGGAAATGAATGGCATTCCGAACCTGCGCGTGATTCGTTCGATTTCCCTCTACGGGCTTTCGGATGTCATCATGACTTTCAACAATGGCACGGACAATTATTTCGCTCGCGAGCGCGCCTTCGAACGCCTCTCCCAGGTTAACCTTCCCGCAGGCGTCGTTCCTTCTATGGCCCCTCTCTCGAGCCCCAGCGGGCTCATCTATCGCTACGTCCTCGAGAGTCCCGACCGCACCCCGCAAGAATTAAAAACGTATGAAGACTGGGTCATCGAGCGCGCCTATAAATCCGTGCCCGGTGTCGCCGACGATTCCGGCTTCGGCGGCACGGTGATGCAGTATCAAGTGCTACTCGATCCCACGAAGCTCTACGGCTATCACCTCACTGTCCCGCAGGTGATCCAGCAGCTCGCCAACAACAACGCCAACGCGGGCGGCGGCTTTTATTCCCAGGGCGGCCAGTTCTATTACGTCCGCGGACTTGGTCTCATGCGCGACGTGCAGGACATCGGCGACACCGTGGTCGGCAGCCAGAACGGCGTGCCCGTGCGCATCAAGGACATCGGCCAGGTCGTTATGGGCCACGCGCCGCGTCTCGGCGAATTCGGCTTTATGCACAATAACGACGCCGTCGAAGGCGTCATCCTCATGCGCACCGGCGAACAGGCGCAGACCGTGCTCAAGCGCGTCGAGGCCAAGACGAATTACCTCAATAAGCAGGTCCTTCCGCCGGATATCAAGATCCATCCGTATTACGACCGCAGCGATTTGGTCCGGCTCACCATCAACACGGTGGAACACAACCTGCTGATGGGGATGGCCCTCGTATTAGTCGTTTTGCTCCTTTTCCTGTTCAGTTTCCGCGCCGCCGTCATCGTCGCGCTCACCATTCCGCTCGCGTTGCTTTTTGCTTTCATCTGCCTGCACGCGAAGGGCGTCGACGCCAATTTGCTCTCCATCGGCGCCATCGATTTCGGGATCATCATCGACGGCACTCTCGTCATGGTCGAAAACATTTACCGCGAGCTGGGCCTGCGCGAGGGACAGGATTACAAACTCACTGAAGTCATCCTCTCGGCCGCGGCCGATGTCGACCGCCCGGTTTTCTATTCGATTGCGGTCATCATCGCCGCTTACATCCCTATTTACGCTTTGAAAGGCCCCTCCGGGAAGTTATTCCATCCGATGGCGGACACGATGGCGTTCGCGCTTCTCGGCGCGCTGCTTCTCACTCTGACGTTCGTTCCGGTCTTGTGTTCCTACTGGTTCAAGCATGTTCGCGAACACGTGAATAGGCCGTTCGAGCGCATGAAGAAGTTCTACGCTGGCCGCCTGGACTGGTGTCTGGATCATCCTGCTCCAACGCTGATTGCCGCGGTTGTAATTTTTGGCGCGACGCTCCTGCTCGTGCCCTACATCGGCGGCGAATTCATGCCCCATCTCGACGAAGGCGCGCTGTGGGTTCGCGCCACCATGCCCTATACGATCTCCTTCAACGAGGCCAGCAAGTTCTCGCCCGAAATCCGCGACATCCTGATGTCCTATCCCATGGTCACGCAGGTGGGTTCGGAACTCGGCCGTCCCGATGACGGCACCGATGCGACAGGTTTTTTCAACGACGAGTTCTACGTGGGCCTCAAGCCCTATAACGACAAAACCTGGAGGCAAACCTCAATACGCAACAAGAAAGAGCTGACGGCGGCTCTGCAGAAACGTTTCGCCGCTTATCCCGGCGTGATTTTCAATTATACGCAACCGGCCGAAGACGCTGTTGACGAAGCGCTCACCGGCTTGAAAAGCTCGCTCGCGGTCAAGGTTTATGGCTCGAGTCTGAATGTCCTTCAAGACAAGGCCATTCAGATAAAGCAAATCCTCGAGCGCGTTCCGGGATTTACCGACCTCACTGTAGTCCGCGAACTGGGCCAGCCGAGCCTCACCATCACCGTCGACCGCGACAAGATCGCGCGCTATGGAATCAACGTCGCCGACGTCGAGGCCGTGATTCAGGCGGCCATCGGCGGCCAGGCGGCCACGCAGATCATTCAGGGCGAGAAGCTTTTTGACCTCGTGGTGCGCATGGAGCCGCAGTTTCGCTCCAGTCCCGGACAAATTGGCAATCTGCTCGTCGGCACGCCGTCCGGACAGCTCATCCCGCTCAGCCAACTCGCCACCATCAAGGAGGCTTCCAGCGCGTCTTTCATCTATCGCGAGGACAACTCGCGCTACATCGGCGTGCAGTACAGCATCGAGGGCCGCGATCTGCAGAGCGCCGTTCTCGCCGGCCAGGCTGCGGTGAAAAAGGCCGTTGCGCTTCCGCCCGGCTACCGGGTCACCTGGGGCGGTGAATACAGCGAGCTCGTTGCCGCGAAAAAACAGTTGGCGGTGATTGGCCCGCTCGCCGTGCTCCTGATTTTCTTCATCCTGTTTGCGCTGTACGGCAATTTCAAATTCCCCGCCGGCATCGCCCTCGGCGTGCTCATCACCGAGCCTGTCGGCGCGCTGATTGCCCTCAAGCTCACGCACACGCCGTTCAGCGTTTCGTCCATACTGGGCCTGCTCGCGCTGATGGGCGTCTCGGTGGAAACGGCCGTGATTTTATATTCGTTCATCAATAAGCTCCGGCTTAGCGGCCAGGATATTCGCACGGCGACGCGCGAGGCCGCTCTTTTGCGCCTGCGCCCCATCATGATGACGGCTCTCGTCGCTTGCCTGGGCCTTTTGCCCGCCGCGCTTTCTCACGGCATCGGTTCCGACACGCAGCGGCCCTTTGCCATTGTGATCGTCGCCGGCTTGATTTCGCGCCTCTGCCTCGCTGTGTTTATCGACCCGGTGATTTACCGCGCCGTGGCCCGCGACGGCGACATGTTGCAGGTGTGATTCGCGAATGAGCGCAACGAGAGCGGTCCAATCGTGACGAAGCGTTTTATTTCGCGGAAGCATGCGCGGCTTATCGTGATGCTGGCGCTCGTCGCGCTTGTGGCCAACACCTGCGTGGCCGCCTCGGCCTTGCACCATCACAAAAACCCAGCCTCGGAAAAAACCTGCCAGCTATGCCATTTCGCGCGGCTTCGCATCGTCGCGCCGCACTCGCAGCCTCAGTTGTCGCGGCCAGAGCCGCTCGATCGCATGGCGCTGCGAAATTCCGCCTGGAATTATCTCGGCCCAACGGCTTTCTCTGTATCTCCTCGCGCTCCTCCGCGCTAAGCGTCGTTCCTCGCACATCGGTAAAAACCTGTTGGCTTCCCGCCGAAGAATGAACGTCGGGGGCGGCCAAACTCTGCATTCTAACTTGCAACCCACTGCCCTGAGCGGATGGGATGGCGTGACGCGCCAATACGAGGAGAGGAAAAATGCGAGCAATTCCGAGGTCTTTACGAGCTCTGTTCTTGTGCCTGCTTTTCGCCGTTTGTGCATCAATTTCAAAGGCGCAATCCGTGGGAATTTCCACCACCGTGGAAGGGACCGTCATCGATCCCTCCGGCGCCGTGGTAGCAAACGCTGTCGTCGAAATTCAGAATCCCGTGAGCGGCTTTCATCGCTCGGTCACCACGGACGAATCCGGGAATTTCAGTTTCTCGAATGTCCCCTTTAATCCTTACCACATGACCGTGATTGCGGCTGGTTTCGCGCCCTACGTTAAGGACATTCAAGTTCGCTCAACCGTGCCGGTCAGCGTAAAAGTTAGTTTAAAGCTTGCGAGCGCCACCAGCACGGTCACGGTTCAGGCCGACGCGGGCGACCTCATTGAAAACACTCCGACCGCGCACACCGACATCGCGCGGACGCTGATCGAAAAGCTCCCCCTGGAAAGCGCGTCCTCTTCGCTCAGCTCGCTTGTTACGCTCGCGACGCCGGGCGTCGTCGCCGACTCGAACGGCCTGTTCCACGCGATGGGCGAGCACGCGGACAATCAATTCTCGATCGACGGCCAGCCCATCACCGACCAGCAGAGCAAGGTCTTCTCGAATCAATTGCCCGTGCACGCGGTGCAATCCATGGAGGTCATTGACGGAATCCCTCCAGCCAATTATGGCGACAAAATCGGCCTGATCATCAACATCGCAACGCGCTCTGGGCTGCAGCAGCCACTGCACGGCGCTGTCTCGGGGAATTACGGCTCGTTTGGATCCTCGGGCATGAATTTCAATCTGGGCGCCGGAACCCAGCACTGGGGAAATTTCATCACTGTAGGCGGCCTAAACACGGGCCGCTTCCTCGACCCTCCCGAGTTCCAGGTCATGCACGCGAAAGGAAACGCGGAAAACGCCTTCGATCACGTGGACTTCCAGCCTCGCCAGTCGGACACCCTGCACCTTGACGCGGGTTTCACGCGCTCCTGGTTCCAAACGCCGAATTCCTATGACTCACAAGCCTTGAACCAGGACCAGAGAAGCCAGATTCGCACCATGGACGTCGCGCCGGGCTGGACGCATCTGTTCAACAATTCCACGCTCCTCACCGTTAACGGCTGGTTCCGTAAGGATTGGGTTAATTATTACCCCTCCGGCGTTTTCCCCAACCCGGCGGCCTTCAACGATCAGCCCGTAACGGTCGGCCAATACCGCACGCTCGCCAATACCGGCATTCATGCCGACCTTTCCTACGTAAAGGGGATAAACAATATCAAGGTCGGCGCTCAGTTCGAGCATACCTTCCTCAACGAATCTTTTCAGTTGGGAGTCACCAGCCCAACGTATAACGCCGTCTGCGTCGACGCCCAGGGAAATCCAGACCCCAATCCCACGCCCACCAATCCCAATCAGTGTGCAACGAGTGGCTATTTCCCAAACCCGAATTTCAATGCCGGCTTGCTTCCCTACGACCTGACCCGCAATGGCAATCTCCTGAACTTCAACGGCCACACGGACATCAAGGAAGAAGCCATTTACTTCATCGATGACGTAACGCTAGGGAACTGGGCCCTCAATCTCGGCGTTCGCGGCGACAACTACAACGGCATCAGCCACGGCGCATGGCTCGAGCCGCGGACTGGAGTTTCGTACAACATCAAGAAAACAGGCACGGTTCTCCGGCTCGGCTACGGAAAAATCTTCGAGACGCCTTTCAATGAGAATTTGATCCTTTCCAGTTCCACGGGCGTCGGGGGATTGACCGGAGCACTCGGTGTGACACCGGTCCAGCCCGGAAGAGGGAACCAGTTCGACGCAGGTTTTCAGCAGGCCTTCGGACGCTTCGCGGTAGTCAACGCGGAATACTTCTGGAAGTACACGCGCAACGCTTACGATTTCGATGTCCTGCTCAATACGCCCATCACGTTTCCCATCATGTGGAACAAATCAAAAATCGACGGCTTCGGCATCCGCATCAGCATGCCCCTGTATCACGGCCTTACTGCATATTCCGTGATGGGGCACTCGCGCGCACGCTTCTTCGGACCGGAAACCGGCGGATTGATTTTCAATTCGCCGCTGAGCGTTGGCGCGTTCCGCATCGACCACGACGAGGCGTTCGAGCAAACCACGCACTTGCAATATCAGCCGAAAAGAGGACTGCCCTGGCTCGGGTTCAATTGGAGGTATGACAGCGGGCTGGTCGCCGGCTCCGTGCCTAATTTCGCGGCCGCGCTGGCTCTCGACGCTGACCAGCAATCTGCCATTGGCTTGTTTTGCGGAAGTCTGCACGCCACCCTGACAACACCCCTCACTCCCGCCGCCTGCGCGGGCCAGGCTCCCTTTGGCGCCACGCTCATCAACATTCCCGCGCCCGGCACCTATAATCCCGATCTGAATCCGCCTCGTGTTGCTCCCCGCAACCTATTCGACCTGGCGGTCGGCGACGACAACCTGTTTCACGGAGAAAAGTACAAGTGGAACGTGCGTTTCACGGTGGTGAACCTGACCGATAAAGTGGCGCTCTACAATTTCCTCTCCACGTTCAGCGGAACCCATTTCGTCACGCCGCGCTCGTATCAGGCCCAACTCGGTGTGAGTTTTTAGCGCCGCGACGCCCCGCTGAATCCTCTGTTACAATGAATTGCGGAGTTGGCCTGCGACGCGCGACTCGCTGCGATGGCCGCTTTGAACCAACACTGAAACCCCGGGAGCCCTTGTCGTCCTGCCGGTGTGCATGTCCTCTCTCGAGCAATCGGGACAGGAAAGCCTGAAGGCAGGCGTTGGGCGCCCACTTAGATCAGGGGTTCAGGGGCCTAGCCGCGAACGGCGAAGTGGACCCCTCCGCTTTCGCTTTGTTCCACGTGAAACGCTTTGAGTGGCTTTCTGCCGTGCACTCTATCGGGAATGGTTTCCGTATTTTTTTGGTTGTTTTTTCTAGCCTGTAGCCTCTAGCATCGAACGTCTAACTCATGTTCATCCTTTTCGTTGGCGACATCGTAGGCTCTCCCGGCAGGCGGATCGTACATGACCACCTCGCGGACATCATCGCGCAGCAGCAGGTCGATCTCGCCATCGTCAACTGCGAAAACGCCGCGTCCGGTTTCGGCGTCACGCCGCGGCTGGCCGACGAACTTTTCGCCGCGGGCGCCGAAGTGCTTTCCGGCGGGAATCACATCTGGGACCGCAAGGAAATCTTCGACTACCTGCCGCATCAACCGCGCCTGCTGCGTCCCGCGAATTTCCCAACTGGCGCGCCCGGCAGCGGTCTTTACGTGGGCACGGCGCGCAATGGCGTGGGCTATGCGGTGTTGAATTTGCAGGGCCGCACGTTCATGACGCCGCTCGATTGCCCCTTCCGCGCCGCGGAACGCGAGCTTGCGCGCATCCCTCCCGAAGTGAAAGTGATTCTCGTGGACATGCACGCGGAAACCACTTCCGAGAAGCAGGCCATGGGCTGGTTCCTTGATGGCAAGGTTTCCGCCGTGGTCGGCACGCACACGCATGTCGCTACCGCCGACGCCCACGTCCTCCCCAAGGGCACGGCTTTCATCACCGACGTGGGCATGACCGGACCGCACGATTCCATCATCGGCATGGGCAAGGAAGGCATCATCGAGCGCTTCCTCAACGGCCTTCCCGCTAGGTTCGAAGTCGCCGAGGGCGACGTCCAAATGCACGCCGTGCGCATCGATGTGGACGAATCCTCCGGACACGCGCGTTCCATCGAGCCTCTCGTCTTCCGCGCGGAGTAATTCCCGGTCGAGGATTTTGTACGGGCTGCAAGCCGGCTCTTGTGGCCGCTCGCGTCCTGCGGCCCTCCCGTCCACGGCGCAACATCCGCGCGATTTGCGTAAACCCTAAACGCCGCGGCGCGCATCCTAATTGGCCGTACGCTCCGTATATAATTCTTAGGCATGAAAACTCAGCCCAGCCGAGCCGTGATGGCCCTCGCCGCCGGAATTGCGGTTTGCGCGGCGATCTTCTTTTTTGCGCCTCGCAGCTCGCGCGCTCAGATGGACATGGAGAACGAAATCACGGCGCGCGCGCGCCTTTTCCCGGACGTGGGCCCGGGCATCCGGGCGGTGAAGCGTGACGCCGCCGGCCGCTACTATTTCCTCTCCACCACGGACCACGCCGTGCGCGTCTACACCGCCGATAACACCTATCTTGGGCAAATTCCCACGCACGCCACGGGCCCGGCTGCAATTGTCTATGGCGATGACATGGACGTGGACGCTGCGGGCCGCGTGTACGTCGCGGATCGCGGCGCCAATGCGGTGAAGGTTTATACCCATGATGGCAAGCTCGCGTTCTCGATTCCCGTTCGCGCGCCCACGTCGGTCGTCGCGCTTCCTTCGGGTGACATCGCCGTCGCCGCCATGAAGTCGAGCCATCTCGTCACGGTGTACGACAAGGACGGCAAGTATCTGCGCGAATTCGGCCATCTCTCCGATCTCGCCGAACACGAACAGCTCAATCGCCTGCTCAATATCGGGCGCCTCGCCGACGACGCCACAAATCATATTTATTATGCCTTCAGCTATCTCCCCGAACCCACCGTCCGCAAATACGATGCCTACGGCTACAGTTCCTATCAAATTTCGCTCAGAACCCTCGACATTTATCCCACGGCGCAAGCCATGCGCCGCGCCATTTACCGCTTCGACCAGCACAGCGCGCCGCCCCAGCTTCAGAAAGTGATTAACGCCATCGGCGTGGATCCCGCGACCGGGGAAGTTTGGGTATCGCTGGGCGATGATTTGATGAAGTTCGATAAGGACGGGAACCGCACAGCTAAATATCGGACGCTCACGACCAGCGGCGAGGACCTCACGGCCAAATCGATTCTCGTCGAGCCGCACCGCTTGCTTCTCGCCGACGATCCCCAGGGAGTTTTCGAATTCGCGCGCCCCGACCAGCCGTCCGCGCCAGCGCCGAAAACTAAATAGCTTTCACGCAACAGTGCTATCGCTGCGCTCCTACAGCAACTCTAGAAATTCCTCAACGGTAAGACCTGCTTGCCGGAGGATTGCGCGAAGCGTGCCTTTGGCAATTTCATTGTGATTCGGAACGGTCAGGCGGCGGTAGGGCGGCGTCGGTTGGCGCAGGATGATATGCGATCCCGTTTGATGATCAACGGAGTAGCCTTTCTTGATCAATGCACGGAGAGCATCCTTTGCTGAGATTATCGGTAGCTTCATCACACCGTACTTTACTGTTTTTCTTTATTTGAATGAAGAAAGGAAACACCGTAGTAGCCACCGCCGCTGTGGATTCTTCAGAAGTCTCTTGTGCTGAATAGGAACTTAAGACAGGTTCACTTCCACGATTTCCTCGTGTATAGAAGGCGGAACCGGCTCGCCGTGCTTTTGCAAGCTGGCAAGGTATCCTTCGATGGCGTCGCGGATGTTCGCGATTGCTTCCGCGTGCGTCTTGCCCTGCGATACGCAGCCGGGAAGATTCGGGCACTCCGCGACAAATACTCCGTCTTCGTCTTGGGAAACCAGAACACGGAAACGCATCGTCATAGTCGGATTATCCGAGCCTTTGGCCCGAGTGTCAATTTCTCAGAATCGTCTAGTGTGAGTCGCCGCACTGCGCGGCCATCTGTTGCGTGAGGCTTGCGTCCATCTGAATTCCGTGATGGCTCGCGGCGGAGCAAACTTGCGCGGCCGTCACTTCCAGCGCGCCGCGCAAATCCGCATCGTCCAGATTCGCGCCAGAGAATTCAGCGCCGCTCAAAATCGTTCCTTGAAATATCGCGCCGCGCAAATCGGCGCCGCGCAGGTCCGCGCCATCCAGAAAAGCGCCATTCAGCTGGGCGCTTTCGAGGCGCGCCCCAGTAAATTTTGCGGCTCCCAGATAGGCCCCGCGAAAATCCGCCTGATTCATCTCCGCGCGGTCCAAGTTCGCGCCGCGCAGATCGGCCTTCTCCAGGCTGGCGCGCACGAGCCGCGCTTGCATCAGTTTCGCGTCATACATATTCGCGCCGTCGAGCCTCGCCCCCGCAAGAATCGCACCGTTCAAGGAAGCGTACGTCAGGTCGGCGCCGTTCAAGGCCGCGCCATCGAGCACCGCTGAATCCAAATTCGCGCGCCGCAAATATGCACCGCGGAAGTCCGCCTGCGAAAGATACGCGCCGCGCAGATCAGCGTCCTGCATGTGCGCATTCACGAAGAACGCGCGGTATGCTTCCGCGTAACGCAGACTCGCATACGGCAGCCGCGCGCCTTTCACCAGCGCAATGTCCTCATCTTTTCCGTCCCACCCCGCCGGCGCGGTGGAAATTTGCGCGTCTGTCAAGTCCGGAAAGGGATCGTAGCCCACCAGCCAGAAAATGTCGGCGGTCCATCGGCGAACATCCGACGCGCTCAAATTCGGTGCGCGGCTCCTGTCCCGCGGAGCGCCTAGAATCGCGCCCACGGAAAACGCAAGCAGCACAAAACATGCGCCGAGCGTCAGCGCCGTGAATCGTCCGTTTTGCCAGCGCACGGCGAAACTCTTCTTCTCGCTCGGATTGCGATGCGCCGGCGCGAATATGCTGCTCGTGTTGCCGGGCAGCAATCCGCTCATAGCCGCGGCGAGCAGAATGAAAAATATCTGCAACAGGCTGCCGCGCAAATCCTGCGCCGTCAGATAGCGCGCCCAGAGCAGCACGAGCGTCGCCGGAATGATCCAGTACGCCAGTAGCTTCGAGATTGCGTGTTGCAAGACCGCTGGCGTTCGGGGCTCGGAGTCGATCTCCCCGAGGCGCTGCGGCGCAAGCGCGATAATCGACGCCGGAACGTATTCCGCAAGCCTTCGGCCGTCCGGGAACACCGCCGGCAATTCGCCAAGAGCATCCCACAGTCGCTGCAGAAAAAAATGAAACCCAATGTACGCGCCCGCCAGCAGCATCGGCCCGATCAAATAGAACGCGTCCATGGGCAGCGCATGTCCCACAATCGGCAGCGAGACGGCCGGAGAATTTTTCAGCAGCGCGGCGTCCTTTGTTCTGGCAACGATCCACCACGCCAGCGTGCACAGAATCGTCAGCGCCGCCAGAAGGACGCGCAGAATTTTCGAGACCACGGCGGTCTTGGCCAGCCCCTCGAAGGGATACATCGATTCGGGCAGATCGGCCCCGAAAAGGCTCCCGCCGGCCAGTTGCCGCGCCACCAAACCCGTTGCGGTTGCCAGATTCGCGCCCGCCAGGCACGCGCCGCGCAAATTCGTGCTCACCAGGTTGGCCTCGCTCAGATCGGCCTCAATTAGACTCGCGCCGCGCAGATCCGCCAGCAGCAGGTCCGCGCCCTTGAAATTCGCGCGCAGCAGGTTCGCGCCCGGAAGCTCCGCGCCCATCAAGTCCGCGCCTTCGAAATTCGCTCCGATGAGGTCTGCTTTTTTTCCGGCGGCGCCGCGTGACTCTACCCAGGCGCGGTGATCTTCGACGATCTCATCCAATTCCGGATCGCCGAATTTCCGGCACCAATAATTGAGCGTGGCTGCCGCTTTCTCTTCTTCTTCGGCCACCGCCGCCTTCTGCGCCTCTTCCGCCGAAGGCCCGAAATGAAAGCTGAATTTCATCGACACCCCGCCGTCCTGTGTGTTTCGCCTTGCAAAGTGAACCCCGAGAAAAGCGCCCCTGCGAGAGGCCCCGCGCCTCCCCTAGCCTAAGCGCAATCGGCCACCCCGTTGCCTCATCCTACCGCGCGTGTCCTCAACAAATCCCCTGTCCTCACGGTCAGGCGCGCACGGCCATACGTGTGCGCGAACCTGAAAGAGTTCGGCCCAAGGCTGTCGTGCATTACGTGTCGATGGAAATGAGGAACGCCTGGCAATTCGCGGAAAAACTAAAATTCCGGTCGAATTCTGAGCGTGTAAGGAGTCTGTTTTTATTACTGGCTTGGCGGGGAAGCTTCAAATGCGCATCGGCATCACAACGTAGCGGTACCGGCAGGATTCGTCGGCGAGCGGGCGCATCTGGCCCGCGGACTGGTCGTCCTTCAGTTCGACCGAGATTGGCCCGTCGGCGGCCGCGGCGAGAAAATCGAGCAGGTACTGCGCGTTAAAGCCGATCGAGATGGGGTCGCCATTGAATTCCTTTTCGATCACTTCCTTGGCTTCTCCGTATTCCGGGCTCGACGCGGAAATCTCCACGCCCTCTTTCGCCAGCATGAACTTCACCGCGCGCGAGCGCTGGTCGGCGAGCTGCGAAACGCGCCGCAGCGCGTCCTGCAGTTCGTTGCGCTCGAGCACCACGGTTTTATTGACGTCGCGCGGCAGCACCGCCTCGTAATTCGGGAACGTGCCCGTCAGTTTGCGCGAAGTCAGCAGGCGCCCTCCGAATTGAAAGAATAGGTGGCTCTCGTCCTGCGCGAACTCCATCTCCGCATCGTCGCCCAGCTCGGCGCACAGCCTCTGCACTTCCGTCATCGCCTTCTTGGGAATCAGCACACGAACATCTCCGGTCAACCCCGTGAGCTTGTGGCTCGTTTCGACCATGGCCAGCCGGTGACCGTCGGTGGCGACCATCGTTAGCGTTGTGGGAGTCAGCACCACCAGCGCGCCATTCAGCGTGTACCGCGACTCCTCCTGCGAAATCGCGAAGATTGTTTTCGAAATCAGGTCCGCAAACGGCTTCGCTGGCAGTTTTACCAGCGTGTGGGGAAATGCGGGCAGCGCCGGAAAATTATCCTTCGACATGCCCACCATCTTGTACGCCTTGCGGTCGCAAACAATCTGCACCCAGTGGTTGTCGAGAAGCTTGAAGCGGATTTCCTCCTCCGGAAGCAACCGGATCAGATCGAGCAGCTTCTTCGCGGGAATCGTGCCCGCGCCCTCTTTTTTTACTTTCGCGTCGCACGACGTGCGTATGCTCAACTCAAGATCCGTCGCGGTAATGAACAGACGGTTGCCTTTCGCCTCGCACAGAAGATGCGAAAGGATGGGGATGGTCGTCTTGCGCTCGATCACTCCTTGCGTCAGGTTGAGCTCTTCGACCAGATCAAATTTCTTTACGCTGAATTCCATCACGCGTTTTCCTCGCCCGTTGCGTTCCGCTGCGTTGTACTTTACTTCTTTTTCTTATTTGAATAAAGAAAGGAAACACCGTAGTAGCCGCCGCATCTGTGGATTCTTCGGAAATCCCGCCATGCGTCTTCCCTTGCTGCTCTTGCCGCGTCTCTATGCTTGTGGAGATCCCCGCGCCCGCGATGAAAAGCTGTAGGCCTGCCGCGAGAGGCCGTCAATTCGCGCGGAATTCACAGGCCGCAGAAGGCGCAACGGCGGAAAAGCCGCCCAACCCTATCCGAACGAGTCGAGTAGCCTGTTAATCGTTTTGTTCAATTCTTTGTCGGTGCGCCGCAGGTTCTCGATCTTGTTGATCGAGTGCAGCACCGTGGTGTGATGCTTTCCGCCGAACTGGCGCCCGATTTCCGGCAGCGACGCCGAGGTGAGCTGCTTCACCATGTACATCGCCACCTGCCGAGGGTAGGCGATCGCTTTTGAATTGCTGCGCACCTTCAGGTCTTGCCCGCGCATCCCGAAATGTTCGCCCACGCGCCGCTGAATCTGCTCGATCGAGACCTTTTTCTCCTGCGTATCGATCAAGTTCTTCAGCACTTGCTGCGCCGTGGCCACGCTCAACTCCACGCCTGTCAGCGAAGCGTACGCCAGCAGGCGAATCAGCGCGCCTTCCAGCTCGCGAATGTTCGATTTGATCGACCGCGCGATGAATTCCGCAACGTCCTCGCCGATTTTCACCTGCTCGCTTTCCGCTTTTCTCTGCAGAATGGCGATCTTTGTCTCCAGGTCGGGCTGCTGAATATCCGCAATCAATCCCCATTCGAAGCGCGACCGCAGCCGCTCCTCGATCGCCGATATTTCCTTCGGCGGGCAATCGGACGAAATCACGATTTGCTTCTGCTGCTCGTAGAGCGCATTGAACGTGTGGAAAAACTCCTCGTGCGTTCTCTCTTTGCCCGCGATGAACTGAATATCGTCGACCAGCAGGATATCCATCGTGCGGAAACGGTCGCGAAACGCGCTCATGCGGTCGAACCGCACCGCGGCGATTACTTCGTTGGTGAATTTTTCCGCGCTCACGTAAATCAGCCGCGCCGCCGGATTGCGCCGCTTGATCACGTGCCCGATGGCGTGCATCAGGTGAGTTTTTCCCAGCCCCACTCCGCCATATAGGAACAGCGGGTTATAGGATTTCGACGGCTGCTCGGCCACCGCCTGCGCCGCCGCGTGCGCAAACTGATTGCTGCTACCCACGACGAACGTCTCGAATGTGTACCGTGGATTGAGCTGATGATTCGCCGAGTCGAAATCGAGCTTGGCCTGCGCCGGCGCGGCCGCGCCAGTCTCGTGCTCCGCTTCCGCGCAAATGAATTCCAGCCGCGCGTTGGGCGTGCCAACTTCGGCTAAAACCGCCTGCAACAGGTCCCCATAGGTCTGCGTCAGCCGTTTGCGGAAGATCGCTGTCGGGACGCGGACGAGCAGCCGCCCCTCCTCCGACGCTTCCAGGCGCGTGGGACGAAACCACGTCGAAAAACTGTGAGCGTTAACCCGCCGCTCCATGTGCTGTAGAATTTTGTCCCAGGCATTCACAGTAGCGATACGTCTCCGTCAATTTCCACACCCGTGGAAATTCTGTGGAAATCCCTACCCCGCATCGGGGGATTGTCGGGCTGTCCTAAGATTCACTCTCGCGGCGCGTTTCTCGCCCCACGCGGTGCCGCCGCGAAACTGCCGAGGAGTACAAGCTCCCTGCACTCGTTTGAGTGCGAGCGCGAATTCTGCCTAAACGGAGGCAAAGGAGCAAGAGAAAATTGAGCGAAGAGGGTGCGCGCCATTCACAGAGCATTCACAGCTTTTCCACAGCGTCAAGCGATGCGTGATTCGCGCGAAAAACCATTTGACTTTCAAAATTCCCCTTCCGCACAGCGCATTTTTCTCATGTTTAATTTTTCGGCGCAGAAAAATTCGCGTAGGGGCGGGCTTGAGAGTCTGTGACAACTCAAAAATCTTTGTGGGTCGTGGCTTTAGCCACGACATAAGCAGCTACAATTTCAGTGCGGCTTTAGCTTGCCCTGAGGCACGAAGGGCCGCTGAAGTACGGATTGCGCAGCTCTCACACAGGCTCTTCGGCCCGGCCCTCGCCCGCCTCGAAACGAGTTCTTATTCATTCTATTGCGACGCGGTCTCGGAATCCCGCAGGAGCACTACGTCCGAGGTTGAGTCGCTACGAATGACGCCGAGCGTTTTGCCGTCGGGCGACCAGCGAAATCCATTAAACGTCCCGGATTTGAAATTCGTGATCTGCCGGCCCTTCGAGCCATCGAGCGGCTGAATCCAAAGATTCGACACGCCGTTTTCGGTGATGGGATAGGCCAGCGCCTTTCCATCCGGCGTGAATTCAACGAGCCCGGAGATGCGCGGGTCCGGCTTGAGCGTCCGGCGCGGCGGATTCGGTCCCGCGTTTAAACCCACGATCTCAATTTCCAACTGTGCGATTTGGCCATTTGACGACAGGGAGACGAAAGGCAACTGCTGCCCATCGGGTGAGAGTCCGGCAACCGGCGCGGCGACAAATGCGTTGGGTACGACCGTTCCCGGCACAATCTCCGGCTTGCCGCCGTCGATGGACACGCGCTCGACGCCATCCGCGATTTGATCCATGTAATACACCCATTTCCCATCCGGCGAGCAAAAAGGTAAAAAGTCAGTGCTCCCGTGGGTGAGTTGCACGGAGCCGGAACCATCGGTGTTCAGCCGCCAGATACTCATTCCATTTGTGCTCCCGTGAAAAGCCCAATCGAGGAGCAAATAGCGCTCTCCGCAAGCTGCGATCGAACCTATGGCCGCGGCAGGATCACTCGCCAGCGTTGTCCGGTTGCTTCCATCGATTCCGATGCGCATCAAATTCGCGCCGTCGCTGGCGAACAGTTCTTTATTCCCCGCCCAGTCGAACGCCGTGATGTTAGCGATTTGCGAGAGCGCCGGAGCGGGCGAGCTTTCCTGTGTGCCTGCTCCGGGCAGAAGATAGAAAGTGCGCGTCGTCTTCACCTGCACCGTGGCCATCATCTTGCCGTCGGAGGAAAGCGTCAGCGTTGAGTAGCGATTCGTGTCCCGCGTAATGGCATGGAACCCTCCAGCGGGGTAGGAAACATACCCGATTTGCCCGTGCCGGATATTCGGCCGGGCGCCGTAAACCACCACAAGTCCGCGCCCATTGGGCGTCCAATGCATTTCGTATAGCGCTCTATCATTGAACGCCACTAGCGTGCGGATCTTCCCGCTTGCCACGTCGAATAGTCCGATTCCGCCCAGCACCTTCTTTGTCTGTATCATGGCGTAGGCGATGCGCCTGCCATTGGGGGACCAGGACAACCACTGCGGAGGGACCGCGCTATTCGTTTCGACGAGGAGCACTTTTTCATCGCTTCCATCCGGATTGGCGCTGAGCAGCCGGGACTGGCCCACCACCGGGTCATTGCCGCGCGCATAAGCCATGTGCTTCCCGCCGGGTGAAAACGCAATATCGCTGTCCACGTCGCGCACGATTTCCTGTGGCGCTCCGCCCAGCACCGTCGCGCGATACAGATTGAAACTCGTGTCGGTCTTAGTCGCGGCTTCGCGGAAATAGATGTAATTGCCGTCGGGCGAAAATGCCAGGCTGCGGTAAATTGCCGTCGACGGCGGAATGATCTGCGCGTCGCTATTCGTGGGCACATTGCGCAGCCACAGGCTCGTCTTACCGTTTTCGTTCTCCACGCTGAGGATGTATTTGCCGTCGGGCGATAGCGCCGCGAGCAGGGCTTTGCCGGAGGTTGTCACCTGATTGATGGTGAAGTTTTGGAATGGCGCGGGCCGCGCGCGATGCAGGAAGGAATAAATTCCGTAGCCTGCGGCCGCAATCAGAATCAGCACAACCACGACGGTTGCCGCCAGTCCGAATTTGTGTTCCCGCGCCACCGCTGCCACTGCCGAAGATCTCGACGTGTGCGCACTGCCGCTGCCTGTCTCCCGCGACGCGGCCGGAACGCTGCCGGACGGGGCCGTGGCCGCGCCTGCTCCGAATGGCGCTGTCGCAGCCATCGACGGGGATGACGCCTCCATGCTGCTCGCCACGCGCCGCCCCGAATCCGAATCGCGTTTCAGCCGCTGTAAATCCGAACGCATGTCCGCCGCATGTTGGTAGCGCAGCGCCGCGTCTTTTTCGAGCGCCTTGTTGACGATGCGTTCCAGCTCCGCCGGAATCTCCGGGTTCAGGCGCACCGGCGGCACGGGCGCGCGATTCAAGATTCCGTCAAAAAGTTCCGCCGAAGTTGTTCCGATAAACGCCTGCCGGCCCGTCGCCATTTCGTAGAGCACTACGCCGAACGAAAAAATATCCGTGCGCGCGTCGAGCTCGCGGCCGCGCGCCTGCTCGGGAGACATGTAGGCGACGGTTCCCAGCGCCGTCCCCGGGCTCGTTAAATTTGTTTCTTCTTGCGGGCGCGTCATGCCCGCGGTCATCGAATCCGCTGGCGAGCGCACCGCGACTTTCGCCAGTCCAAAGTCGAGCACCTTCGCCTGTCCCCGGTCGGTCACGAAAATATTCGCCGGCTTGATGTCGCGATGAATGATTCCTTCCGAATGCGCCGCGTCCAGCGCGTCCGCCACCTGGATGGCGATTTCGAGCAGCACATCGAGCGGGATTGGCCCATCGGCAATGCGGTGCTTCAGTGTCCGGCCCTTCAGCAATTCCATGGCGATGAAAGGCTGGCCTTCGTATTCGTCGATCTCGTAAATCGTGCAGATGTTCGGATGATTGAGGGCCGAAGCGGATTGCGCTTCGCGCTCGAATCGCTCGAGCGCCGTATGGTCGTTGGTCACATCCGGAGGAAGAAATTTCAGCGCGACGAAGCGCCGCAGCTTGGTGTCTTCAGCCTTGTACACCACGCCCATTCCGCCCCCGCCCAGTTTCTCGGCGATGCGGTAATGTGAAATGGTGCGGCCGGTAAAATTCCGTGGATCCGCCATGCTCTCCCGTTTTGCGTCCGATATGCCCCGGAATCGCACGCGCATCTTAGGCCGGGCCTTGCGTCAAGTCAATTCACCGCTGCTGGCATGACCCGAGCAGCCGTTTTTTGCGGTGTATTTCGCGATATGCCACCCGCCGTTACGCAGCGCCTCATAACCACCACAACCAACTGCTAATAAACGAGATACGGCATATCCAGAAAAAGAGAATTGCCTTGTCCAAAGCTCCGCTTTCCGTTACAATTTTCTGGTTACAAAGTACAGTTTTTGTAAGCGTTTTGGTACCGGTTGATCTCCTCGCCGGCACTTAAGTTCAGGCCAGGTTGCATCCGATTTTTCAGCGTTCGCGCCAGAACGCGCTCAAGAAAAATCGGCCGGCTCGCCTGAAGCTGAAAATGGCCCGCCAGCGGCCACAAGTCTTCGCCACGCGCCATCCCGATCCATCGGGAAACGGCGCGGGATGAAGCAAGAACCCTTCGAGCCCAGCTCGCGCCTTAAAAAGCCGGCTGAGGCCAATGGGCAAGGCAAGTGTCGAGCCAGTCCGCGCGACCGCCTTCCCGACTTGAAATCGAAATCTAGGAGCACGCCAGAATGGCTGAAAAAGAAAACACGCCCGCCAAAGGCGCTGGGCATAAGTACGACGCCACTTCCATCAAAGTCCTTGGCGGCATTGAAGCCGTGCGCAAACGCCCCGCGATGTATATCGGCTCGACCGGCGAACTCGGCTTGCATCATCTCGTTTGGGAAGTTTGCGACAACTCCGTCGACGAAGCCCTCGCCGGCTACTGCGACGAAATCAATGTCGCCGTCCACGACGATAATTCCGTAACCGTCATCGACAACGGCCGCGGCATTCCCGTTGACATGCACGCCACGGAAAAAAAGCCCGCCGCCGAAGTCGTCATGACCGTGCTCCACGCCGGCGGAAAATTCGACAGCGACACCTACAAAGTTTCCGGCGGCTTGCACGGCGTCGGCGTTTCCGTCGTCAACGCGCTCTCCGACTGGCTCGATCTCGAAATTTGGCGCGACGGCCAGGTCTGGGAGCAGAGCTACGAAAAAGGCCAGCCCACGTCGAAGCTCAAAGACACGGGCAAAACGAAAAAAACCGGAACGAAGATCACGTTTCATCCCGACCCTTCGATTTTTACCTCCGCCACCTATAGCTACGACACTCTTTCGCAGCGCCTGCGCGAGCTCGCCTTCCTCAACAAAGGCCTGAAAATCACGCTCGAAGACGAGCGCAGCGGCAAAAAATCCGAGTTTCGTTTCACCGGCGGCATCGCCGAATTCGTCAAGCATCTCAATCGCGGCAAGGCAGTTCTGCACGATTCGCCGATCTATATGGAAGGCAAGCGCGACACCGTCGACATGGAAATCGCGCTGCAATATAACGACAGCTACGCCGAAAACGTTTTTTCCTTCGCCAACACCATCAACACCGTCGACGGCGGCTCGCACCTTTCCGGTTTCCGTTCCGCGCTCACGCGCACCATCAACTACGCCGCCAGCTCTTTCGGCATGCTCAAGGAGCAGAAAGACGAAATTTCCATCACCGGCGACGACGTTCGCGAGGGCCTCGTCGCCGTCGTCTCCGTAAAATTGCCGCAGCCGCAATTCGAGGGGCAAACCAAAGGCAAGCTCAATAGCGACATCAAGGGCCTCGTCGAGCAGCTCATCAACGAAAAGCTCGGCGAATATTTCGACAAGCACTCCTCCATCGCGCGAAAAATCATCGGCAAGTGCATCGACGCCGCGCGCGCGCGCGAAGCCGCGCGCAAAGCCCGCGAGCTCACGCGCCGCAAATCCGCGCTCGATTCCAGCGGCCTGCCCGGCAAGCTCGCCGATTGCCAGGAGCGCGATCCCGCGCGCTGCGAACTGTTCCTGGTCGAAGGTGAATCCGCCGGCGGCTCCGCGAAGCAGGGCCGCGACCGCAAATATCAGGCGATTCTTCCTCTCAAGGGCAAAATTTTGAACGTCGAAAAGGCGCGCTACGACAAAATGCTCGGCCACGAGGAAATTCGCGCCATCATCACCGCGCTCGGCACGGGCATCGGCAAGGACGATTTCGACGCCGCCAAGCTGCGCTATCACAAAGTGATTCTCATGACCGACGCCGACGTCGATGGCAGCCATATTCGCACCTTGTTGCTCACTTTTTTCTTCCGCCACATGCGCGAGCTGATCGAAAAAGGCCACATCTACATCGCGCAGCCGCCGCTCTATCGCGTCAAGCGCGGCAAGATGGACCGTTACATCCGCGACGAGCGCGATTTTTCGCGCGAACTCATGAAGCGTGCCACCGAGGAGCACGTCGTCACGGCCAAGGGCGGCAAGCAGATCGAAGGCGGCGACCTCACGCAATTCCTCCTCAACGTGCAGGAATACGAACAAGTCTCCGCGAAGCTCGCGCGCCGTTTGCGCGATCCCAGGCTCGTCGAGCTATTGGCCGAAAGCGAGCTCGATAAAAAGACCGATTTCGCCGAGAAGAAAAAATTGCAGGAGCTTCTCAAGGAAATCGAAAAGGCGAAACTCAAACTCGAGGCCAAGCTCGAATTCGATGAGGAACACAGCCTGTACGAAATCGTCCTCACCAACGGCGCGCCCGGACGCAAGATCAATTGGGCCCTTGCCGCCACGCCGGAATATAAGCGTCTGCGCGCGCTGCGCCACTCCATTTCCGAGCACGACAAGCCGCCTTTCTCCATCGCCCACAATGGCGACAAAGTGTCCAAGGAAAGCGCGCCCTTGCTCCTCGCCTACGTTCTCGAGGACGCCAAAAAAGAATTCACCATCACGCGTTTCAAGGGCCTCGGCGAAATGAATCCCGAGCAGCTCTGGGCCACCACGATGAACGCCGAGACGCGCACGCTCCTGAAAGTCCGCCTCGAGGACGCCGTAGCCGCCGAGGAAATTTTCGCCACGCTCATGGGCGAAAACGTCGAGGAGCGCCGCAAATTCATCCAGGAAAACGCCCTCGAAGTCGTCAACCTGGATATTTGAGCTGGAACGGGCATGCCTTTCGCATTTCATGGTGTTGGCACTATCTACTATGGCCGCCGCCAGAACGAATCTGACGGATCTTTCGTCACGACGAAGTGGGCGATTTTCATATTTATGCCTTCGGTCCCGCTTGGTTCATATCGACTTTGGCCGCTAAGCGGAAAGACGTTTAGCTTAATAGGAGTGGTTGGCAGATATCAGGCGCGAAGATTAGATCTCAAGTGGCACCAGGTTGTAACAACCGATCTAGTCTGGTGGGGCAGCGCTGTCGCACTTTCTGTGCTTTATCTTAATTACTGGGCTGCTCCGATCGGTCACTGAGGTAAGCAATGACCCACAAAGCGAGATGAATGATTTACCAGCTGAACTGGCAAGCGTTGCCCGGCCTCAAAGGTCTAAGCTGCTCGAATTTTCGCGCGGTGGCCACGTCGTTGCCGGACGCCGAGCGCGGCGTGGCCTTCGAATGCTCGAGCGAAGCCGAATGCGCGGATTTGTTGCAGCGCCTCGAAGCCCACTTCGGCGCGCAACGTTTTTCGAACAGCGCCGCCGCCTTCGAGGCCGTGAAGGCCTATGCAGTGGACTGGGGTATGCACAGGAAAGTCTAATCGGTACACGGAATTATTAGAAATGGCCTTAAGTTGCTGAAAACAAAGGAACAGGTCACTTTCTAATCGGTACAAAACAGCGCTTTCTGAATTCTGGCCTTGGGGGCAATGGAATGGCTGACGAGCAATCGCAACAAATCCTGACTCCGGTGGATATCGAATCGGAGATGAAGAAGTCGTACCTCGATTACGCCATGAGCGTAATCATTGGCCGCGCGCTCCCTGACGTGCGCGACGGCTTGAAGCCCGTTCATCGCCGCATTCTCTACGGCATGTACGAGCTTGGCCTCACTTCCACCAAGCCCTACCGCAAGTGCGCCAAGATCGTCGGCGAAGTCCTCGGCAAATTTCATCCCCACGGTGACGCTCCCGTATATGACGCGCTGGTCCGCCTCGCGCAGGAATTCAACATGCGCTATCCGCTGGTCGACGGCCAGGGCAACTTCGGCTCGATCGATGGCGACCCGCCTGCCGCGATGCGGTACACCGAAGCGCGCCTTTCGAAAATCGCCGAGGAGATGCTCGCGGACATCGAGAGGGAAACGGTCAACTTCGTCCCGAATTTCGACGAGAGCACTGGCGAGCCAACCGTCCTGCCCACCAGAATTCCCTGCCTGCTCGTCAACGGCTCCAGCGGCATCGCCGTCGGCATGGCCACCAATATTCCCCCGCACAATTTGAAGGAAATTATCGAAGCGACCGTCACGCTGATCGACGATCCCGAGACGAATCTGAAAAAAATAATGAAGCTCGTCCCTGGCCCGGATTTTCCGACCGGCGGCTATATCTATGGGCGCGACGGAATCGAGCAGGCATACAAAACGGGCCGCGGAACTTTTCAAGTGCGCGCGAAAGCGGCCATCGAGCAGGCGGGAAAAGACCGCGAAAACATCGTTGTCACCGAGCTGCCGTATCAGGTCAACAAATCGCGGCTCATCGCGCACATCGCCGATCTGGTGCAGAACAAAAAAATCCAGGGCATCAGCGACATTCGCGACGAAAGCGACCGCGATGGCATGCGCATCGTCATCGAAGTGAAGCGCGACGAAGAGCCGCAGCTCATCTTGAATCACCTGTTCAAGCACACCCAGATGCAGGAATCGTTCGGCATGATTTTGCTCGCGATTGTCGCGGGCCAGCCGCGCGAGCTGGGCCTCATCGAGCTGATCAAGCTGTTCATCGAGCACCGCGTCGAAGTGGTTCGCCGCCGCACGCAGTACGATTTGCGCAAGGCCGAGGAGCGCGAGCACATTTTGGTCGGCTTCAAAATCGCCCTCGACCATCTCGACGAAATCATCAAGCTCATCCGCCGCAGCAAGTCCCCGAAGGAAGCCAAGGAAGCATTGATGGCCATGGACGTTCGGGGCGCGCACCAGCCGTATGAGGACACGCGCCGCAGCGCCGCCGCCGGATTCACCGACCGCCAGGCCCAGGCCATTTTGGATTTGCAATTGCACCGCCTCACGCAGATGGAGCGCGAGAAAATTCTCGCGGAGTTGAAGGAAATCCAGGCGCGCATCGCGGAGCTGAAGGAAATTCTGGCAAGCGAAAAAAAGCTGCGCGCGGTCATCGTCGCGGAGCTGAAGGAAATCCTCAAGGATTATGGCGACGAGCGCCGCACGCAGATCGTCGACCGCGTCGAGGAGATCAAGCTCGAGGATTTGATCAAAGACGAGGAAATGGCCATCACCGTGAGCCACGCGGGCTACGTGAAGCGCACGCCCGTCGACGTCTATCGCCACCAATCGCGCGGCGGCAAGGGCCGCATCGGCGCGCGCACGCGCGAGGAGGATTTCGTCGAGCACTTTTTCGTCGCCTCGGCGCACACCTACATTTTACTTTTCACATCCAAAGGCCGGATTTACTGGCTGAAAGTGTATGAAATTCCCGAAGCGGCCGCCGCCACGCGCGGCAAGGCCATCAATAATCTCGTTCATTTCCAGGAGGGCGAGAAGCTGACCGCCGTGGTCGCATCGCGCAATCTCGAGGAAGAAGGCCGCTACGTTTTTCTCGCCACGAAGCAAGGCACGGTGAAAAAAACCGGCCTCGCGGAATTTTCCAATCCGCGCCCCAGCGGAATTATCGCCATCAACCTGGAGCCGACCGACGAATTAATCGGCGCGAAACTCACCGACGGCAAGCAGATGATTTTCCTCGCCAGCCACGAAGGCCAGGCGATTCTGTTCCGCGAAACCGAAGTGCGCGCCATGGGACGCCAGGCCGGCGGCGTCAACGGAATGGATCTGGGCAAGGGCGACTACGTTGTTTCGATGGATGCCGCGCAGCCCGATTTCGAAATCATCAAAAAAGAATTCAAGCAGGAGACTGAAAATCTCGATGAACTCGAAAGCGATCAGATTCGCGAATCGCTCACTTCGCTGATGCTCACCGTCGCGGAAAAGGGCTACGGCAAGCGCACGCCCCTCGCGGAATATCGCGTCACGTCGCGCGGCGGCAAAGGCGTCATCAATTTGAAAACCACGGAGCGCAATGGCTCCGTCGTCGCCGCGCTGCAAGTGAAGGAAGATTCCGACGTGATGATCATCACCAGCCAGGGCAAAGTCATCCGCGTCCACTCGGCGGAAATTCGCGAAGCGGGGCGCTCCACGCAAGGCGTCCGCCTGCTGCGGCTCGACGAAGGCGACCGCGTCGCCGCCGCCGCAACCATCCTCGAAGAGGAAACCGCCGTTCCCGGCGAATCCCAGCCATGACGCGGGACAGTTCCCCTGAAGCCGGTCGCGCCTCCCATAGCGTTCATTGCGCCCCGGGAGATGAACAAACTGAAATTCGTCGCGGCACAACTAGCCGGAGAGGCCGCTGCGGAGTTTGCCGATGCCGCGCATTTTGCCCTTCATCGTGTTGCCGTACATTTTCATCATGCGGCGCATTTCGTTGTACTGCTTGAGGACTTCGTTGACTTCCTGAACGGTGGTGCCGCTGCCGCGGGCGATGCGTTTGCGGCGCTTGCCGTCGATCACATTGTGGTCGTCGCGCTCGGCGGAGGTCATCGAATTGATGATGGCCTCGGCGGTTTTGAGGCGTTTCTCGTCGATGGTCGTGTCCTTGGGCAATTTCGCGAAGGGCCCGATTTTCGGAAGCATGCCCATGAGCTGTTCGAGCGAGCCCATTTTGCGGATCTGGCGCAACTGATCGCGAAAATCCTCGAGTGAAAATTCATTGTGTTCGATTTTGCGCTGGAGTTCGCGGGCCTGCTTTTCGTCAATGGTTTTCTCGGCTTTTTCGATCAGCGTGAGAACGTCGCCCATGCCGAGAATGCGCGAGATGATGCGATCGGGATGAAACTGCTCGATGGCGTCGTATTTTTCGCCGATGCCGGCGAACTTCACCGGCGCGCCGGTGACTTTGCGGATCGAGAGCGCCGCGCCGCCGCGCGCGTCGCCGTCGAGCTTGGTGAGAATCACTCCCGTGACGCCGAGGCGTTTGTGAAATTCTCCGGCGGAGCGCACCGCGTCCTGGCCGATCATGGCGTCCGCGACGAAAAGAATTTCCGCGGGCGAAAGCTCCTTCTTCAACAGCGAAAGCTCGTTCATCAGTTCGTCATCGATGTGCAAACGCCCAGCGGTGTCGACGAGAATCACGTCGTACGCGGAAAGTTTTGCTTCGCGCATGGCGCCGCGAACGATTTCGAGCGGCTTGTCGGTGCCCGCGCCGGGCCACACGGGAGTGTTGGTGGCTTTGGCGACTTGCGCGAGCTGCTCGCGCGCGGCGGGGCGATAGACGTCCGTGGAAACGACGATGGGACGATGGCCGTTCGCGCCGAGCCATTTGCCGAGCTTGCCCGTGGTGGTGGTTTTGCCGGAGCCTTGCAGGCCGACGATGAGCCAGACCGACGGCGGGCGCGAGGCGAACTGCATGCGAACTTCCTTGCCGAGAAGCTCGGTCAATTCGTCGCGAACAATTTTGATGACTTGCTGATCGGGCGAAAGCTGGAGCAGAACTTCGGAGCCGAGGGCTTTTTCGCGGACGTGCGCGATCAGTTCGTCGACGACGCCGAGATTGACGTCGGCGTCGAGCAGCGCTTCGCGAATTTGCGCGAGGCCGGCGTCGAGATGCTCTTCGGTGAGCTTGCCCTGGCCGCGCAGATTCTTGAACGCGCGCTGGAGTTTGTCTGTGAGATTCTCAAACATAGCTTTTCAGACGCGGCGGAAAAACCCGGACGCGAAGCTATTCTAGGTGCGCGCGGCGGCGGCGTCAAACGCGGAGACGCGGGGATCGCAGATAAGTGAAAGACGGGTCTGGAAACCGAGGTTAGAAGCTAGAAGAATTGAATCGAGGAATGATGCTATTCGAAGTGGATGGCGAGGACGGGGTGGAGTTCGATGGCGTTGGGGGCGACGTCGAGCTGGCGATGGAAGAAGTCGAAGAAGGCGACGCCGGTGACGTCGACGATGACGCGGCCGCGAACGTAGCGGAAGCGATCGGCGGGCATGCCAAAGCGGGATTCGAGTTCGCGGCGAACGGATTCGAAAGAAGCGGCGTAGCGCGACGAGCAGGCGCCGGAGCACTGATCGGAGGGAACTTCGGCGATCATGGTCGCGGAGGGATCGTTCACGCCGGCGAGGAGGATGTGGAAGTCGCGGTCGTCCTCCTCCTTGATGGCGATGAGCTGAGCGCGGACGGTGAAGGTTTGGAGTTCGAGGGGCGCAACGCGGGAGTCCTCGGCAAGCGTGGATGGCGCGGGCTGGGCGATGAGCCAGGCGACGGTGGTGGGGCGCGGAGAGAAATTGACGCTGGCAGCGTCGGAGTCAGTGAGAGTTTTAACCGGCCAGCGCTCCACGCCGCAGGGCGCTCCGCAGGCGATGCCGTTCGAAGGCAGGCCGTGGCGCGATGCGAGTTGCGACTGGCGATAGAGATAGAGGCCAATCACAATGGCGACCACGGCGAGGGTGAATAGTTTTCTTCTTTGGCGTGAAGTCACTTCGTTCGCTCCTCGATTGTGATGCGGCGCGCGACGGACTGCGCCACGTTACGATGGCGCGGAGCGGACGTCAACGATGCATCGGAGACAGTAGTGAGGGCTCACGTCAGCTGCGGCAAAAAAATCGGACCTATTCCTGCGCCGCTTCGCCGAAGTCGCTCAGGAGGAATTAGCATAAAAGAACCGTTCGTTCTTCAAAGCCATAGTGAGCGATAGAAAAGCTCATGAGGGAGCATTCCTTGACCGAGTGTGGAGGGTCGAATAGACTAGCTGTTTCGCTTGGAGACGTCGAAGCGGGCAGAGGCGCCGTGGGGCGCGCATTTTTTAAGGAGAAGATCGCTTGGTAAAA
>Ga0307372_10000469_pt1 | contig 72442 bp, 72 predicted proteins | sample OX1MG_FD_202533 | JGI IMG/M metagenome (GOLD analysis project Ga0307372, IMG submission 202533) | Soil microbial communities from Risofladan, Vaasa, Finland - OX-1 | ecosystem: Environmental > Terrestrial > Soil > Coastal area > Acid sulfate soil | place: Finland: Risofladan, Vaasa | collected... | reverse complement strand
AGCGCTCCCACATCACGGCCTTCTGGTTTTCCGTGTAATAGATCCGTGTTCTGTACTTCATTTGCAACACCTCCTTCTGCTCGTGCAGAATCTAGCGTGTTGCATCGATCAGTTGAAATCGCAACCCGAAGCGGTACTTGGGTTGACCTAATTATTATTGCTTGAGTGTCAATAAAACCGGGGCACTCCAATTTTATAGTCACCTTGTTGCAGGGGCATTTATTCGATTATTAAAATTGCAAAAATTCATCTCCAACAGTTTCATTAAAAATACCATTTAGGTGCAGCCAAAGAAATCACAGTCAGTATGGTTTGCGTCGCAATTGCTTCCATTGAATAATGCCTTAGTGAGCAGACCTAGAGCATGGCCACGCGGCACGTTCCGCTGTGATTACCAAACCTACATCCGCATCATTCTGTGTCGCTGGATTATTCCGTAGGTATTTTGACACAATAAGAGCACGCTGTTCCCTGGTAACATTTGACGGCATACAAATGCGTGTAATTTTGCTCACTTGCTCATGCGTGACCATGTGATGTTCTGCAATGCTTGCTAGAGCGTACATAGACCAGTCATAACCTCTGTTCAGTGCATACACTTCCATAATACATAAGCCCCATCGCTCATTCTTGGCGGCATAATTTTGCTGATTACAATATTGACGTAGTTCATTGCCAGTACCCTGCACATCATCCGCCAATGCAAAACGGGTCATACACAAGGACGTTACAATAGTAAGCGCCACAAGTAACAATTTCAGTGAGTTCATTGACGTTAGCCCCTAAATTTGATCTATACTAATGCTTAGCTACAACGCCCGCTTCTGGCCGGATGTAGTACTCAATATCTAGCAGCTTGATGCAAAACTCCTGAATCATTTTCTTCCGATGCTGTCCAAACTGCAACGGGTATTTTGCATGAGGGATAAGCGATGCGCGGTGAAGTGAATCCACAAGCGATGATGTTCAGTTATTTTTCGCCGGAATCGAAAGTGCCGACGGATCACCCGCTGCGCACGCTCAAGCTATATGCGGATAAGGTACTGAAGGGTATGTCGCGGGAGTTCGACGAGTTGTATGCGGCGACGGGCCGGCCCTCGATTCCCCCGGAGCCGCTGTTGAAGGGAGAACTGCTGATTGCGCTGTACTCAGTGCGCTCGGACCGGCTGTTCTGCGAGATGCTGGAGTACAACCTGTTGTTTCGCTGGTTTCTGGACATGAACCTGGAGGAGCCGGGGCTGGACCAATCGAACTTCTCGCGCCTGCGCGCTCGGCTGGTGGAGACGGAGCTCGCGCGGCGCTTCTTCGAGGCGGTGGTGCGGGAAGCCCGGTGCCGGGGATTATTGTCCTCGGAGCACTTTACGGTGGACGGAACGTTGGTGGAGGCCTGGGCGAGCCACAAGAGCTTCCGACCGAAGGACCCGCCGCGGGGCGGCGGCACGAGCGGAGACTTCAAGGGTGAGATCCGGCGCAACGACACCCATGCAAGCACCACCGACCCGGAGGCCAAGCTGCTGCGCAAGGCCGCCGGCAAGGAGGCGAAGCTGTGTTTTGGCGCGCATGCCCTGATGGAGAACCGCCACGGACTGTGTGTTGAGTTGCAGGTGCATTCGGCGCTGGTGCCGGAGCCAGCGGCGGCCAAACAGCTGCTAGCCCGGCAAGCGCGCAAGCACATCCATCCCGACACGCTCGGTGGCGACAAGGGTTACCACACCCGGGCGTTTGTGCAATACCTGCGCAAGAAAGGCATCCGTCCGCATATTGCCTGCATCCCTACCCGCACGACGCCGGGACTGGATCGGCGCACCATCCGCCACCCGAGTTACACCGTCAGTCAGCGCAAGCGTAAGCGCATCGAGGAGATCTTCGGCTGGATGAAGCACTACGGCGGGTTGCGCAAGACCCGCTTCCGGGGACTCGCGCGGGTATCCATGCACGCGTATTGGGTGGCGAGCGCCTACAATCTGTTGCGCCTCAGCCGGCTCGCACCCCTGACCGGATAGCGGCAGGATACTGCGTGTTCAACGAACCCGAGCAGAACGTAAATCAGAAAATAGCCAACCGCAAACTCTGAACCAACCGTATCTCCCTATCCTGCCACTCGAAAATGAACACCCAAGATCTCGAATCCATCGGTTTTGCATCAAGCTGCTAGCATTCGAGATTCTACTCTTTCCACTTCTGCTGCCGACCCATAGCGGTACTCAAGTTTACATTCTAATAACTACCGATTAACGGTCCACTGAAGTGGGAGCACTACACATGCCAGGTACTAATTGGAAGGCGGGAGTGCGTGACAGGTAAGGTGTTGAATCAGACCAGTAGGTAAGCCCGCGCTGGCGCCGATGTCTGAGATGGTCCGCTTGGGTAAATGATGGTCTTTGGCATTGTCGGCGAGTCGATGATCTTCCAAGCAAGGATCTGCCCCATGGTCCAGGAAGGCTTGGATGATATCCGCATCACCGTCGCTGATAGCCGCGATAAACGGATCCGCACCGTGCACCTTCAGCTTGCGCATCGGATCTGCGCCATGCCGTAGCAGCACTTTTACCATGGCCAAATCATCGCAGTCGATAGCCATGTAGATCGCAGGTCCAGTTTGTTGGGTCTCATTGTTCATGAGACCGGCAGCCTGTAGCCCCTTGACAGCTTTCTGGCCAATTTGGGGGTCGTTCGCAATTTGACCTACGACGCGGTTGTAAAACGCAGACTTTAGAGGCGGGACCAGAGCCGAGTCGTCGGCTTTGGCGCCGTCGTCCAGCAACGCATCCACGACATCCGTCTGTCCTGCCAATGCAGCTTCGTTCATCGCCAGTTGTCGCCAGCGGCTGATGTCCTTTGTATTCTCGTGTACAAGTGCCTTGCGTACTGCCGCGGTCTTGCCATCCATCGCATCGACCATGATCGACGACACATCAGGTGGAGCGGCATAAAGGTCATGTTGCCATATTTGAAGAGTAAGCGACCGTCCCGAATGGCAGAGGTTCAGCGATGACTGATGCATGCTGGTCGCCGCGAAGGCGGGCACTGTGCACTCGAGCGCCAACAAGCCAAACAGTATCTGGATCGAACTCACAATGTAGCCATCTATGTTGTTACGTAACCAAGTTTAGAAATCTTTATGTCTGCTTTTGGCCGGATGCCACACTTAATACCTGGCAACCGTGATTCTACTACTTCTACTTCTGCAGCCGACCCATTGCTGTCAGTCAGCACCCCTGTCTGCATGACCGCTTTTGAGTGGTACGCCTCAAGATGCTTACAGATTGTCCAATGGACTCTTCACGCCCATTGTGCTCTCTTGAACTACATGCATATAGATCATCGTAGTGCTCACATCCTTGTGTCCGAACAGTTCCTGGATAGTTCAAATATCCGCGTCGCGCTGCAGTAGGTGTGTGGCAAAGCTGTGTCTCAAAGAATGCGCAGTCGCGCGCTTGGCGATACCCGACACCTTGACCACATAGGGTATCGCAAGCTGCAGCGCTTTTTCATGCAGGTGGTGCTTGACCATGTGTCCACTTTCCTTCCTGTGATATCCTTCCCCTTATCCCTAGACGTCATCAAAGTAATTAAGTGGATTACCCGAATGCAAGCCAGGATACACGACAGAATTGCGGAAGGGATATCGGACACATGTGGGATATATTTGTAGTTAGCCGCAAGTGCCCTATCCACCATGTGCCGCATTCTAGGTTCCAATCACAGTGAAATGATGCGCCCCACTCTGCTTCTGGCTGCATTCCTATTGGCGATCGCTGCATCACCTGCCTGCTTGGCTGCCGAACCATGTCAGGCGTTCCATGGACGCATTACTTTCTACTCTGGAGATGGTCAACTTCGTTTGTGGCATATCGGCACGCACCATGAGTTTGAACCAGACTATTGGGGTGCTGACAAAGGTGCATCTTGGGACAGAGCGGTAAAATTGCTAAAGGCGGGCAACGAAGCAGCGGGTGCGGCAAGTAATAACGTGCTGTATGCGGATTACGTTGTCTGTCCAACGAAACCATTGCGGAAGGGGTGGGTGCAGCCGGCCATCATACGCAGCATGACGCATGTGCACGTTGTGCCTGTAAGATGATCGTGCAATTGGGTATGCGGCTAACAAGTCGTTCAAGTGGACGCGCGTACCGCGCGCCGCTTATCTTAGGCGTTAGGCCGCACTAAGGCGCTCCTCTCCAATGCCCACGCAGCTTCGCATCGCCCGTCCGGTCTCGAGCCTGGTCGAGACAGTTGCTATGTACAAGATTGGCCTCGGGCTTGAAGAGCTCGGTGCCTTCCAGGACCACGATGGATTCGATGGAGTCATTCTCAGCGCCGGAAATGCAGACTTTCACTTCGAATTCACGTTCTGTCGTCAGCATCCGCTAAAGCCCACGCCCACCGAAGAGGATCTTCTGGTCTTCTACATACCGCAAACCGCCGCGTGCAACGAACGCTGCGAGCGGCTGCTTGCAGCGGGGTTCAAGGAAGTGCGCTCATTTAACCCTTACTGGGAACGAAGCGGACGCACGTTTGAGGATCGCGATGGCTACCGACTTGTAATCCAACAAATGCCTTCACGCATCGGCCATGCTTCATAGCCAAGCTCATCACTCAAATCTCGGCTGCGGCGGGCATCGAGTGCGGTCTAACCAATCGCTCAAGCGGAGCTCCAACGTTAAGAGAATTTGGGGTAGAAAGCGGCCGCTTCCGCTGACACAGCCAGGGGCCGTTGATGGCCGGAAGCGGACGTCCGCACATATATGTTATGCCTTTAAAATCAGACTGCAACAGGTCACGCCACCTTCAGCCTTGGCAAGTTCCGAGGCATCCACCGTTCGCACATCGATCCCCTGCGCTTCCAACCGTTGCAGCGTTTTCGGAAACGTCTCGGGATAGACCAACGCTTTGCCAATACGCATCGCATTGGCCGCAAACGGTTCCGTTGGCGCTACGTCAATGAAACGCATCGGTCCAAAGGCTGCCGGATCAACCCACTGGCGGTTGATTAGCAGCGTGTCTTCGATGACCTGGGTCACGGCACTTTTGAGATGCAGGCAATCGTGCAATGTGACGGCTGTCACGGTATATCCAAACGCCGAGACAACGTTGCGTAATTGTTCGATGCCCTCTGCATTGCTGCGTTGTGACAGCCCTACAAATAAAGTCTTGCTGACTTGCAATACATCGCCACCATCCAGCGTGCCGGGTGGCCCGATATAAAACAGCTTGCGGTAGTGCTTCAGGACGGCGGCAACTGAGGCGGTTTCAGCGCGCCGGGATTCCGCGCCCGGACGGGTGATCACCGCCACTTCATCCAGCACGATGGCGGTATCCTCCACGAACACGGAGTCCGGCAACTCCGGTTCAGCCGTCAGCCGATGCAATTGGCAGCCCAGCTCCACCAGCAGGTCTTCGTAAAGACGGTGCTGTGCCCGGGCACGCTGCAAATTGATGGGTTCGCGCGCCAGATGCGTCAGCTCACATTCGGTGATGCGTGCACTGACTTCGCGTGTAATGGCAATCAACATGGATTTATGCCCCGGTTGCAATTGATCATCGGTGAATTTACCCAACCCCGCATTTGGTCTCTCTGTCCAGCTTTGCAAAGGATAGTATCTTGATAGAAGCTATCTCAAAAACCCCTCTCCCATTGGGAGAGGGTGCCCGCAGGGCGGGTGAGGGTGCGGATTCGATACCAAGTTTCCGCGATCATTAGCCCTCGCCCCCGCCCCTCTCCCGGAGGGCGAGGGAATTAAGCGGTCATGCAGATATTTTTGAGACCACTTGTAGATATCAGAGGATCCGCCACGATGGCAATGATTAACTGTATGGGATGTGGCGGTTCATTCGCCGACATCGAGGGTCCAACCCACCGCTACCTGGAATCGTCGCCGGGCTGCTGGGCGGCCTACGGTGAGGTGTTGGCGCGGGAATACAGCGACCCGGCCTATTCACAGGCTCACGGTTGATGCGTATGCCGTGCAGCATCCCGGTCAACCCTCGGCGCAGAGCATCCAGTCCGTGGCTGTACATCTTATCCGGCTGTGTTTGTTACTGGAACAGGGTTTGGATATGCCGCATGCCAATGCCGCCATGCTGACAGCGGTCAAAAGTAAGGGAATTTATACATGGCTGGTGCCGCCACCTACACTGGGGTCAATGACGATAGCCGATGTTCATCGCGCCAAGGACGCAGAAGAACACAAACGGCTGGTGCGTGCCTGGGCAGCCTCGGCATGGTCTGCGTGGTCGCCGCATCACGCGGCCCTACGGCAATGGTTGCCGAAAGTTTTTTGAGGAAAGAAATCGCGCCTGCCTTATCCCTTGTCCAGCGCCCGACGATACGCCTTGCGAACTAGCTCCTGAAAATGATGCACGCCGGCTTCGCGCCTGGGTGACAGACGCCCCGCCTGATAGGCTCCGGATTCCAGCCCTTGCTGCACCCGCGCGCAGATGCCCATGTCCTCTTTCTGCACTTCGTCGCTGAAGCGCAAATCCTGTTCGATCATGTCGCGCGCTGCGGCGGATTCAGTATCCGCATAATAGTAATCAAATACCACCCGGCATTGCCGTTGTGACGCCGGCAACACCCTGTTGACCTGTAACCGCCCCGGCAGGATGTTGAGCATCAGATTAGGGAAAATGAAATAGTAATGGGCTTCTCCAGCCTGGTACGGCCCACGGGTTCCGTCCAGCGGACTGTACTGCCAGGAATACCACTCGGCCGTATACGTGGTGTAGCTGCGGTAATCCAGCAGCTTGTTCAGTCCCGGATGTACGTGTGGTAAATGGTACCCTTCCAGATAATTGTCCACGTACACTTTCCAGTTGCAGGTCATGTCATAACAGACCTGGGTATGGAAACGCAGCTGCGGCATTTCAATGGGTGCGATGCGTTCTTTTATTCCGGCCATCAAATACTCGAGCTGCACCGCGGGTTCATCCACCGCCACGAATACCAGACCTTGCCATTCGCCCACACGCACCGGGTCCAGATGGATACAGGAGATATCGAAGTCCTTGGCTTCCTGCATCTCGTGGGCCGCGCGCAACTGGCCTTCGAGGGTGTAGGTCCAGCCGTGATACTTGCATTGCAATTGCCGGGCATTGCCGTTCACGAGTGCGAGGGGTCCCGCGCGGTGCTTGCAGACATTGAAGAAGCCGCGCAGCACCCCATCGTTGCCGCGTACCGCGACCACGGGCCTGCCGGCGATTTCGGCGACTATATGATCACCCACCTCGCGTACTTGATCAGCGCGTCCCACCGGCTGCCAACTGACAGCGAAGATGTGCTGCAGGTCAAACACATGGAATGCGGGCTCCGCATACGCATAGGCCGGCAACGTACGTGCTTCGGACAGTGGCTGCGACAGCATATCTCCCGGTCGCAAACTGGCGGGCACGCGGTTATCAGGCTGCGGAGATACTGGTTTCATTTGATGGCAGCATATCGGTAACCGCATTCCCGCCAAATGGAACTAGAAGCCTGGGCCGGGATTGAAAGGAACTCGGCTTCCGCCGTGGTTGAGATTCTGCGTTCATTTCCAGTTAAAGAAGTGAACTCAAACCATCCAGAGTTTCATGAAATCGGAAACCAGCGTGGCTTCCAGCGTCTTCTGATCCGCGCACAGGCGTTCGATAGCCTCGCACTGTTTGGCGGGCAAGCGGCTGGCGATGGCGCTCTCGAATTTCTTCACCAGCAAGGGGATGCCTTCGGCACGACGTTTGCGGTGGCCGATGGGGAACTCCACTGCCACGCGCGGGGTGCTGGTGCCATCTTTGAAGAACACCTGCACGGCATTGCCGATGTAGCGTTTTGCCGGGTCGTAATAGTCGCGGGTGAAGTTCTCATTTTCCTGTACTGACATTTTGGCACGCAGTGCGTCAATGCGCGGATCCGCGGCCACCTGGTCTTCGTAATCCTCCGCCGTGAGCCGACCGAAGATAAGCGGCGCCGCCGTCATGTACTGGAGGCAGTGATCCCGGTCCGCCGGGTTGTTGAGCGGGCCGGTCTTGTCGATGATGCGCACCCCCGGCTCCTGGGTTTCGATCACGATCTTTTCTATTTGATCCAATTTGTCTTTTACCTGCGGGTGCAAGGTCATGGCGCATTCCACCGCCGTCTGCGCGTGGAATTCGGCGGGAAAGCTGATCTTGAACAATACGTTTTCCATCACATAGCTGCCGTAGTCGCGCTGAAACCTGAAGGGCTGGCCCTTGAACAGCACATCGTAGAAACCCCAGGTTTTGGCGGACAGCACCGTCGGATAGCCCATCTCGCCGGTGAGCGCGATCAACGCCAGACGCACCGCGCGGCTGGTGGCGTCGCCCGCCGCCCAACTCTTGCGCGAGCCGGTATTGGGCGCGTGCCGGTAGGTACGCAGCGCGCCGCCGTCAATGAAGGCCTGGGATACGGCGTTGATGATCTGCTCGCGGCTGCCGCCCAGCAAGCCGGTAACCACGGCGGTGGAAGCCACGCGCACCAGCAGCACATGATCCAGCCCCACACGGTTGAAGGAATTCTCCAGCGCCAATACACCCTGGATTTCGTGGGCCTTGATCATGGCGGTGAGCACCGCCTGCATGTTCAACGGCGCTTTCCCTGCCGCCGCGTTGCGGCGCGAGAGCCAGTCCGCCACCGCCAGGATGCCGCCCAGGTTGTCCGAAGGATGTCCCCACTCCGCCGCCAGCCAAGTGTCGTTGAAATCCAGCCAGCGGATCATGGCGCCGATGTTGAAGGCCGCCTGCACCGGATCCAGCTCATACGAAGTGCCCGGCACGCGCGCGCCGCCCGGAAGCGTCGCCCCCGGCACCACCGGACCCAGCAGCTTGGTGCAGGCCGGATAGTTGAGCGCCAGCAGGCCGCAGGCGAGCGTGTCCATGAGGCAGTAACGCGCGGTCTCGTAGGCTTCTTGGCTGCTGATTTTGTAATCGAGGATGTGATCGGCGATGTCCGTCAGCACCTTCTCGGGATCTGGACGCCTGGCGGATTTGATGTCGTGGGCAGACACTCGGATTCTCCATTATTATCGTAGGAGCGGTCGTCCCGACCGCGAATGAATTTCGCGGCGAATATCGCCGCTCCTACAAAAGTGGACTCTGGTTAAATCGAGGCATCACTAACCCCTTTTCTCGATCGGCACGAACTTCTGGTCTTCCGGCCCGGTGTAATTCGCGCTCGGGCGGATGATCTTGCCGTCGGCGCGCTGCTCGATGACGTGCGCGCTCCAGCCGCTGGTGCGCGCGATCACGAATAACGGCGTGAACATGGCAGTGGGCACGCCCATCATGTGATAGGAGACCGCCGAGAACCAGTCCAGGTTCGGAAACATGTTCTTCACATCCCGCATGACGTTCTCCAGGCGTTCGGCGATGCTGAACAGCTGCAGGTCACCGGCCTCTTTCGACAGGTGTTGCGCCACGGCCTTGATGACCTGGTTGCGCGGATCGCTGACGGTATACACCGGGTGTCCGAAACCGATGATGATTTCCTTGGCTTCCACGCGCCGCCGGACATCCGCTTCGGCCGCCCCGGGCGTGGCGTAACGGCTCTGGATTTCGTAGGCCGCCTCGTTGGCGCCGCCATGCTTGGGTCCGCGCAGCGCCCCGATGGCGCCGGTGATGCAGGAATACAGGTCGGAACCGGTGCCGGCGATGACCCGCGCGGTGAAGGTGGAGGCATTGAATTCATGTTCGGCATACAAAATCAATGAGGTGTGCATGGCGCGTACCCAGGCATCCGACGGCTCGCGGCCGTGCAGCAGGTGCAGGAAATGGCCGCCCACGGAATCGTCGTCGGTCTCCACATCAAGTATGCGGCCATTGTGACTCCAGTGATACCAATAGCAGAGCATGGATCCGAGCGAAGCCAGCAGGCGATCCGCGATGTCGCGCGCGCCGGCTGCATTGTGGTCGTGCTGCTCCGGCAGCACGCAGCCGAGCGCCGACACACCGCTGCGCATCACATCCATGGGGTGCGCGGACGCCGGTAATTGTTCCAGAACCGTGCGCACGGCTTCCGGAAGGCCGCGCAGTTCCTTGAGCTTCACCTTGTAGGCGCGCAATTCCGCGCGGTTCGGCAACTTGCCATGGATCAACAGGTAGGCCACTTCCTCGAAATCGCATTTGTCGGCGATGTCGAGAATGTCGTAGCCGCGGTAATGCAGGTCGTTGCCACTGCGACCGACGCTGGACAACGCGGTGTTGCCGGCGGCGACCCCGGACAAGGCTACGGATTTTTTCGGTTTGAAGTCGGGATTGATCTCGTTCATGATCTTTCTCCACACGCTACGTGAAGGGAGATACCCTCCATCCTTTCAAGCTTTGCAAGCCTGCGCCGCCTGAAAGTCCAAGGCGGGATGATGGCCACAGGCTCAGCCTCTTATCCGCCTCGCCCTCTCCCGCAAGGTCGGAGGGGATAAAAATCTACTTCTTGAACAGTTCATCGAGCTTCTTTTCATAGCTCAGATAATTCAGAACTTCGTACAGCTCGGCACGGTTCTGCATGCTGTCGAGCACGGATTTCTGGGTGCCTGCTTTTCGGAGTGCGGCATATACCATTTCCGCCGCCTTGCTCATGGCGCGAAATGCAGACAGCGGATAGAGCGCCAGGCGCACACCGGCGGCGTGCAGTTCTTGGGTGGTGAACAAGGGCGTTTTGCCGAATTCGGTGATATTGGCCAGCACCGGAACTTTCACCGCCTGGGTGAATTGCCGGTATTCATCCAGAGTGGCGAGGGCTTCGGCAAAGATCATGTCGGCGCCCGCTGCCACATATTTGTGCGCACGTTCGATCGCGGCTTTCTGGCCCTCGACGGCATGCGCATCGGTGCGCGCCATGATGATAAACCTGGGATCGCTGCGGCCGTCGACCGCGGATTTGATGCGGTCGCACATCTCGGCCGCATCCACCAGTTCCTTGCCGGGACGATGGCCGCAGCGTTTGGCCGCCACCTGATCCTCGATATGCAAGCCGGCGGCGCCGGCGCGAATCATTTCCCGCACAGTACGTTGTATATTGAAAGCCGCGCCCCAACCGGTATCCGCATCCACCAACAGCGGCAACTTGCTTGCGCCGGTGATACGGCGAATGTCCTCGCAGACATCGTTGAGGCTGGTGATGCCCAGATCCGGCAGACCAAAGGAAGCATTCGCCACGCCCGCGCCGGAAAGATACAGCGCCCTGAAGCCGGCACGTTCCGCCAACAGCGCGCTGTAGGCATTGATGGCGCCCACCACTTGCAGCGGGCGTTCGGCATCGAGCGCAGACCAGAATTGGGCACCGGCGGAAAGGGGTAGAGCCATGGACGTCCTTGATTTGTTGTTGGCCGGGGACTGGCTATTTTAACGGTTTGCGGTTCGAGCCGCTAACTGCCGTATGGCTTGTTCAAGCCATCTTGACCACTATGCGGCCGCGATGGCGGCCTTCCAGTATTTTCGGAAATGCCGTCGGCAAATCATCGAAGGGAATTACGCTGGCGGCAATCAGCTTGAGTTTCGGGGCTTTAAGATCGGTGGCGAGACGCTGCCATATCTTGAGCCGCAGCGGGCGCGGCGTAGCCATGGAATTTATCCCCAGCAGGTTGATGCCTCTGAGAATGAAGGGCATCACCGTGGTATGCAGCTCATGCCCGCCGGCCAAACCGATGCTGGCGATGCTGCCCCACCAGTTAGTCGTGCGGGTAAGCCAGGCAAGCATATCGCCGCCCACGTTATCAACGGCGCCCTGCCATTGAATGCGCTCCAGCGGCTTAGTGCCGAAGTTGATCTCGCTGCGCAACACGATTGAACCGGCGCCGAGTTGTTTCAGATAATCCTGGGCATCGCGCTTGCCGGTGACGGCCACCACCTCATAACCGCGCTTCGCCAGCAGGTTGACGGCGAGACTGCCGACGCCGCCGCTGGCGCCGGTGACCACCACCGGCCCGCCTTTGGGATGCAAGCCGTTGTGCTCCAGCCGATGGATGGCGAGCGCCACGGTAAAGCCGGCGGTTCCCAACATCATGGCGGTCAGGGTCGTAAGCCCTTTTGGCAGTGGGATCACCCACTCGCCTTTGACGCGCACGTATTCCGCATAACCGCCATCGCGGTCTTCGCCGAGCCCGCAGCCGGTCACCAGTACCTTGTCACCCTTTTTATAGCGGCGGTCGGCTGACGAAACCACGCTTCCGGCCACGTCAATGCCGCCCACCAACGGAAAGCGCCGGAGAATTTTCCCTTTACCGCTGGCGGCCAGCGCGTCTTTGTAATTGACACTCGAATACTGCGCCCTGATGACCACGTCGCCCGCCGCAAGATCCTCCAGCGCGATCTGTTCGAAGCGTGCCACAATGTTTTTACCGATCTCGTGGATGCGGTAAGCGGTGAACTTCCTTTCCATGACGGACTCCGGACAGGGCAGCGGCCTGCCGGATATTATCCCACGGCACATGCAAAAAAGACGCTCCGTTGCCGGAGCGCCTTTTGTCTATCCGAAAACCGGGTTTAAGGAATAACCAACTTGTATGCCTGCTTTACAGGCAGCTCAAGCTGCGCGCCAACGCTCAACGCGTCATTAATCAGAAAGCCCCTGGAAATACCAGCGGCCGGTCAGCATCCAATTACTGGCGCTCTGCTGATTGCTGCGGGCATAACTCAGGCCCAATCCAAACTGGTCGTTAAAGTTATAAATAGCCCCCACCGAACCCAGGGTTTCTGAATTGCCGTGGTCGTGGCTCAGCAAGCCCACGTCATTGTGATCTACAAACACATTGAGCTCCAGCTGGTCGAGCACCATGGCGCGGATGCCGAAACCCAGATCATAGCCTGACTTGGTGTCGCTGGTGGAGACGGTAAAGCCCGGGAATAGAGTGGTACTCGGTCCCTGCTTCCAGTGATCGTCGGCGTAAGAAACCCGGCCCACAAAATCCACCGACTCGGTGATGGGCAGATGACCGCCGATGGTCAGGGTGTAGTCCTGTGTGAAGAACCCGCCGGTCAGGTAGCCGCCGTTGAAGCTGTTGTGCCCGTAGTCGGCAGCGACGAACCAATTGCTATAAAAATCGTAGCTGCCGCCAAACCTGTAACCCGTGCCGCCACTCAACCCCGCGGCGCTGCTCTTGGAGTAGCCCAGGTACAGGTAATTGTAGGTGGGAACCGCCGCATTCGCGGCCACTGGGGCCGCGATCGCCAGTGCTGTTGCGATAACAAAAATCTTCTTCATATTCATGAGCTCCATGATTATTTCGTGGTAAAGCGTAAACCATTACCTGCTGAAATGTATTTCAAAAATGTAAGAAATTGTAAGCGATCACTGAACGGCCTGATGGAAACTAACGCCGCCCTCACCCCAGGGTTGACGGCCATCTGCATCGTAAGCGGGGCTATCTATAAACATATTCCCGGTATCGCCGGGGTTTCCATTTTCGGCACGAAATACAATTCCAGTATCAGCAGGAATTTGCATCCGGGCGATTGGCGATCATCGCCGAGGGATTCAACCGGTACGCTTGAACTTACCGCGGCACAGCCGGATGGCGTTAGCCAACTCCATGCCGGTCTGAAAACGCGCATCCGGGTTCTTCTGCAGCGCGCGCTCCACCACATCCTTGAGCCGGGGTGCAATATCCGGTCTCAGGAATGTCACATCGGGTGGCGGCGTATTGGAAATCTTGAACATCAAACCGGTCAACGAGGGGGCCTCGAACGGCAGTTCGCCGCGCAGCAGCTGATACAGGGTAACACCCAGAGAATAGAGATCACTGCGACCGTCCACTTTCTTGCCAGCCACCTGTTCGGGTGACATATAGGACGGGCTGCCGAGAATGGTACCGGTGCGGGTGCGGGCGGCGTTGACGAGCGAGGCCACGCCGAAATCGGTGATCTTGAGCTGCCCGGTCTGGCGCTCATACATGATGTTGGCGGGCTTGATGTCGCGATGCACCACTTGGCGGCTGTGGGCGTACTCCAAGGCTTCGGCGACTTTCATAACGATGGCCATGGCTTCATCAATGGGTAGCAGCGTCCCCGGCTTGGTGTAGTGCTCCAGTGATTCGCCCGCCAGATAGTCCATGGCGATGTAGGCCAGATCCTGATCCTCGCCTACGTCATAAATCGTGACGATATTGGGATGGTTGAGCCGCCCGGCGGTCTCCGCTTCGCGGAAAAACCGCTGCGAAATTTCCTCCGGGACGCCGCCATCGAACTCATCCTTGAATGACAGGGTCTTGATGGCCACGGTACGGTTGATTTTCTGGTCCCGGCCCAGATACACCACGCTCATGGCGCCCCGCCCCAGTTCCCTGATGAGTTCGTAACGCCCGAGTACCGGTTTCTGCAGCCCATTTTCAGGCAATGTGATATACGCTCCGCGCCGGTGGGTAATCGTGGTCGGGCTGTCGAGTGCCTGCAGTTTCTGCAGGCGATCATCCACATCGCCGAACTCCGATACCAGTCGTTTCATTTCCGCATAGACTTCGATGGCTGCGACGTAACGGCGATGACGCTCGTGCTCGTGACCGAGGTGCAACAGGTTTTTATGCAATTCGCTGGATGGCAGGCATTTGCCGTAATGCATCAGGGCTTCGTCAAACCTCCCCAGCGCCTGGCAGGCGAGCGCCAATTGCCGGTTGGTCTCGGAAAAATCCTCGCGCGACACGCCATGGCGGTCACTCAGATAACGCGCCGTCAATATCACCATATGTCCGATGATGAGAAATAGCGCCGGCAAGGTCAGCGGCAACCACAGACCGCGCGTGATGAGTGGAATGAATCCGCCATTCACCAACAGCACCAACAGCAATACGCTTGCGGCGATGCCCAACCAAATGCGCAACCGGGCAACCGCCACTAGAAGATAAATGCCCAGCAGCAAGGTGAGCAAGCCGCGCAACCACCATGCCCAGAATGGCGTGGCTACCAGGTCATCATTGAGGATACTCGACACCATACCCGCCGCCGCGAGTGCCCGCGAGCCGGTGGTATCCGCCGTCAGCCCCACGATCACCGCCTTGCCGGTGAGATTTTCCGCGGGCACCTTGCCCTCCAGCACATCGTCAACCGCATACACCGGAATCGCATTGCGACCGCGGTCGACGGCATAATCACGCGGGCGGGCCCGCATAGATTCATCGGTAAACAGGTATTCGTCGCCCAGGCTGATACCGCCGGTAGCGTGCGGAATGATGTCGTTGTTTTTCAAGCCTAGATCCTGCGCCGCGACCAGCAAGGCAAACGCCGGGAACAGCTGTTTGTCATCACTGACAATCAGCGGCTGCGAGCCGGTCAGCGAGGAATCCGGCAGATAACCCACGCCTTCCGCCGCCTGCCCCAGACGGGCGAGCGGTGGTCGCAGCTGCACTTTGATGGGATTGAAAAAAATACCGGCGATGCCGATCTGGTCCGGATGCGGCACATTCACTTTGAAAAGCAGCCACGGAGGCAGCGCTGCCCCATGGGAGTCGGAAGCGAACGCGGCGTTGGCGGCCAGTACCACATTGCCGGCATTCTGGATGCTTTCTGCAAAGCGGGTATCCGTATCCAGCGCACTCTGCGCGTGCGCAACCAGTGCCGCCGCCTCATGGTCGGTGTTGACTGCATGCAAAGCGGCAAATTTGCGGAGATAATCCAGCGCCGCCGTATTCTGAGGGCCATCGAATTCAGGCACGAAGGCAATGACCCGGACTTTGTCCGCCGCCAGCTGCGAAGTCAGGTCCGCCAAAATGTTGCGTGGCCAGGGCCAGAGACCGTGTTTTTGCAAAGCAGCGGCGTCAATACCCACCACCGCCACGTCGGCATTGGGCGGATGTTGCGGTACCAGCCACACCCCGGCCTCGTAGGCTGACTGCTCCAACCCGCGGCCAAGTTGCAACACCGCGGCCGCGGCCACCAACAGCGTAACGCTGATGCCTACTATCCACTTGACTCGGATGCGCGTCACGGTATGCCTGCGTTAAATCCTGGGTAAGCGGATGCCCCATCCTTCAGGTTTCGGATGGCCGGCCCGCTACATATTATGCAAAATAGCTTAACCGAGATTAACTCTCCGAGATACAGGCCGGGGACTGTTACTGAAATAATTTAAGCCCTTGAAAACCAAACGAATAACCAAAGACAGATACAGGACAGAACGCCACACTCGTGCATCCAAGGTAATTGGCCCGCGTCAAGTATTCACAAAGTTGGTCCCGGATAAGCCGGTACCGCCGAAAACGAAACCATGACCCGCGTTTCAATACATCAAACCCGCGATTCAGCGCGCTTCTTGAGCGCACGATTGAAAGCCGCAAACCCCCGGGTGACGGGCACTTCAAACCGCCGCCATAAAAACGGCGTGAGCAAGCCACCGAATTCCCCGGTCTGACGCACCCGGGTATGCCCGCCGAACTGATATTCAAGAGTGAAGCCATGTTCCGCATCGAGCAATCCCGGTATTCCAAACTGGTCCAACCAGCGAAAGGCGCGCGGCGGCGTGACTTGCAACACCACGGGTTTGAATATACGAGGTCTGCCATCGGCGGCCATCCGCATGACACGCAGATACGAACCGGGCACCGCCTGACCTTCGATGTCCAGCAGGAATTTGCTCCATTGGGGATAGCTGGGAAAATCCATCAGCACCTGCCAGACCGATTCAGGGGGCACGAGAATATCAATACTTGCTTTAATCGCACGTTTCATCATGGGCGAGTATCGGCTGCGCGTAACAGCAGAGCCCGTACCCAATCGCGCAGATTGCGGCCGCTATTCGCCGCCAACAGCAAGGCAAGGCCGGCGAAATTATCGAAGTTGCCGCCTATTCCTATCAATGCCATGACCAGGATGGTAAGCAGCACCGGCAATCCTAAAGTAATCCACACCATCGGTGCCCGCACTGAATAGCCTTGAGCATTGTCTTCTTCCACCCGGCGCGGCACTAAAGCGAATACCACGGCGGCGATCAGAGGCACAAACGCTGTCAGTATCAGCACCGCAAGATTCGCGTGGCGGCTGGGGATCCAGAATAGTGCCTGAACGATTACCAGTGCCGTGCCCATCAGGCCCAGCAGGGTTGCCACGAGCTGCAAGGTGACTGCGGAAATGCGCCTGCGAGCGGAGCTAGCCGTGGCCTGCATAACTAACCGCGCACGTAGCCGACAATCATAAGCATCAGCGCGACTACGGCGAAACCCGCATGCAGACTCACCACCAGCCCGGGCACCGCCTGGCGTCCGGCGCGGAAACCGAACAACAGCAGACCGCCGGTGGCGGTAAGCATCAGCACCGCCGTGGCGGCATTCAACGGAATGTTGTGGGGGAAATGCAGGTCATGGATCACCAACAGCACGATGAGCAGGATACCTGCAACGCCGTGCAAGCCGCTTACCGGCAGCGGCACTTGGCGTGCGCGCATCCCCAAGGTCGCGAGCGTCAGTCCGGCGAGCATTACTAAAATCATCAGAATCAACAGCGCCAGCAGCATGCGGGTTTGCCCGTCGGAAGGGGCACCAATGATAACGACACCTCACGGTCTTGCAAGCAGACTCAGGAGTTGCCGGTGTAGGTCACGCGCCAGATTCGTCCCTGCTGGGAATCACCGATATACAGCGCACCGTCCGGCCCCTGGGCGAGGCCCATGGGCCGGAAGCGTGCCTCGCCCGGCGAATAAATGGGTTTTTCACCGGAAAATCCTTGTGCGAATACCTGATACTCGCCGAAGGGCCGGAGCCCGTCGAAGGGCACGAATACCACTTTGTAGCCCGCCTGAGGCAGCGGCGCCCGGTTCCAGGAACCGTGGAAACTGATGAATGCACCATCGCGATAGTGCGCCGGAAACAGCTTACCGGTATAGAACAGCACTGCCTCCGGGGCCCAGTGGCCCGGAAATGCCAGAATGGGTTGGCCATAGTCGGCACAATCGCCGGTTTTTTTGCCGTCGCCGCCGTATTCAGGCGCCTGTACTTTCTTGTGTTGCAGCTCGTCGTAATAGCAGTAGGGCCAGCCGAAATTATCACCCTGGCGAATCAGGAAAAACTCCTCCGCCGGCAACTCAGCGCTCTGCTGCGCGCTGTAAAATCTCGGCCAATTGTCGTAAAGCTGGTCACGGCCCATTTGCACCGCATACAGGGCACCGACCTGTGCATTCCAGGTAATGGCGACCGCATTTCGGATACCGGTGGCGTAACGCCTGCCATCCTTGCCGAACATCTGGTTGAGTTTGTCAGCGTCAAATTCCCAAATGCCGCCGTGCTGTGCCAACAAAGGGCATGGATTGATGCCCGGTGAGCCGCGCACCCGGTCTGCGCGCTGACAGGCGTTGGAAGGCGCGCCCACATTCACAAACACATGTCCGTTATTGTCGAAGGCCATGGTTTTGGCCGAATGCTCGTGTTGCTCAGGAAAGCCGCTGACCACCACCTGTGGAGATAGCTCCGGCAGGAGTTCGCCGGGCAATAATTTATAACGCACCACTTCGGTATTGCTGGCGAAGTATAGATAGCCATCGTGGATACCGATGCCGGTGCCGCCCGTCTCACCGAAATATTTGACGGTATCGGCATGACCATCGCCGGTGGTATCGCGCAAGGCCACGATACCGCCGCCGTGATGCGGCGATTGCAGCGCGACATACACATCGCCGTTGGCGTTGACCGCCATATGCCGGGCAACACCGAGGTCATCGGCGAATACCGTGGCACAGAATCCCGCCGGCAACGAGATACCGCCGTTGCGCGAGTCGCACTGCGGCGCGTTTGCGGCCGTCACTGGCGACAGCGTGAGCGCCACCAACGGCAGGATTGAAAACAAGGCAATCGGCACTGTGCGCATGATGCATCTCCCGCGGAAGGCACTCGGTACCTGAGATAACTTCATGGGGGCGATGTTCTCCACCGGAGCGTTACTGGATGGTGAACGGTATCAGTGTGGAAATGTAAACGCTGGGTGCCAGCTGACCCGACGTGGGGATACCTGTTGGCATGCACAGGGTGCTCGCGGATGTGGTTGACGAGCTGGCAGAACCGCTGCCGTTGGTACAGGTCAGCCCGGCAATCACTTCATAAGTGCCGCTAGGTACCAGTTGCTTGTTAGCGTCGGTCTGGTCCCAGGTGACGGTGAAAGTCTGGGTCTGTCCCGCCGCGATGGTAAGGCTGGTGGTGCTCTGGGAAAACGACTGCCCCAGCGACCAGGTCCATACTTCCGTAGCGGTGCCGCTGCCCAGCACTGCAAAATTAGATTGCTGCGAGGTATTGAATGCCAGGGTCTGACTCGAGCTACTGCGGTTGCGCACGCTCAATACGAATTGGATAGTCTGCCCCGGCGAAAAGCTGCTCGCGAGGCTGCCATTGGCATCCTCAACCGCGAGGGTGGTGACAAACACGGGTCCGTCCGGCCCGATACCGTTGCTGGAGCTGCTTTGACACTGGGTGGCGCCCAATAACAGCGCGGCGCACACGGCAACCCCCGCTATACGTATGAGTCGCGTCAGCATAGAGCGTATTCCTGTGCGCCGGCTTGGCTCCCGGATTATAGCCCTGCCTGTGTTATTAAAGATTGATCGGAGAAAGCCACAAAATACGCTCAGGTTGGCAAGCATCTCCGCTCATTCCGGTAAGATTGAGGTGCTTGGGGAGACGCGCAGACTATGGAACACGCCACACTTCGCTCCATTCTGATTCTGCTGGCCGTGGCCGTGCTGGTAGTGGCAGCGCTCAAGCGCCTGAAGCTGCCTGCCATCATCGCGTATCTGGCCACCGGCTTTCTGGTGGGGCCTCACGGCCTCGGCTGGATCGCCGACTCCGCGGATACCCGCAACCTGGCGGAATTCGGTGTGGTGTTTCTGCTGTTCACCCTGGGACTTGAATTCTCGCTGCCGCGACTCATCGTCATGCGCAAAGCGGTGTTCGTGCTGGGCGGATTGCAGGTTCTGCTCACCACCGCCGGCACGGCGCTCGCTGCCTGGCTGCTGGGCGCGAAGGCGCCGGTGGCGATCGTGATCGGCGGCGCCTTCGCCATGTCCTCCACCGCCATCGTGGTGAAACAGCTGGCGGAACAGAACGAACTCAATCTGCAGCACGGACGGCTTTCCATTGCGGTGCTGCTGTTCCAGGATCTGGCGGTCATCCCCTTCCTGATCCTGATCCCGGGACTTGCCCATGGCATCGGTACCGAGTTCGCTGCCGAATTGTTATGGACCTTCGTCAAGGGCGCGCTGGCGGTGATCGTCATCCTGGCCTTCGGCCGCTGGCTGCTCCGACCGCTGTTCCATCAGATCGCCACCACCCGTTCCGCGGAATTGTTCACCCTGGCGGTGCTGCTGTTCACGCTCGCGGCCGCCTGGAGCACCGCGGCGCTCGGCCTGTCGCTGGCGTTGGGCGCTTTTCTGGCCGGCATGATGCTGGCCGAGACCGAATATCGCCATCAGGTGGAGGCCGACATCCGGCCGTTCCGGGACATCCTGCTGGGATTGTTTTTCGTCACGGTCGGCATGCTGCTCAATCCGCATACCGTGCTGCGTCATTGGTGGCTGCTGATCGTGAGCGTCATGGCGCTGATGCTGTTCAAGACCGTGTTGGTGGCGCTACTCGCGCGGCTGCTGGGTGGCGATCGCGCCACTGCGCTGCGTACCGGTCTGGCACTCAACCAAGGGGGCGAATTCGGTTTCGCATTGCTGGCCCTGGGCCTCGCACAAGCGGCGATCCGCGCGCCGCTGGCCGAATTCAGTTTGGCAGTGATTGTGCTGAGCATGTTGGCAAGCCCATTCTGCCTGCGCTACAGCGGCGTGCTGGCCGCGCGCCTGTTTCCACTGGACGAATCCGCGGCTGAACACGACCGCTTGCAGCATGATATCGGCCGGCAGCAGTTGCATCTCGAGAATCACGTGGTGATCGTCGGCTACGGACGCGTCGGTCAGAACGTGGCGCGTTTCCTGGAACCCGAGGGCTTCGAATTCGTGGCCCTGGACCTGGATCCGGTGCGCGTCAAACATGCACGCGAAGCCGGCGACCCGGTGTATTACGGCGACGGCACCAACCCCGTGGTGCTCAAGGCCGCGGGCGTGGAACGCGCCCGCGCCGTGGTGATCACGTATTTCAGGATTCCAGTGGCGCTCAGGGTTCTGGAACAGGTCAAAAAGCTGCGCCCGGATATGCCGGTGCTGGTCCGCACCCGCGACGACGTGGACCTGGACAAACTGATGCAGGCCGGCGCCACCGAGGTGATTCCCGAAACCATGGAATCGAGTCTCATGGTGGCCTCACACCTGCTGCATCTGCTGGGCCTGCCCATGGGTAAAATCCTGCGTAAGGTTCAGGAAGTGCGCGGCCATCGCTACAGCCTGTTGCGCAGCGTGTTCCGCGGCCAGGATGCCTTGCCGATCGATCCCAGCCATGCCTTCCGCGAACAGCTCTATACGGTGACGCTCACCGCTGGCGCCCGCGCCATCGGCAAAACCATCGGCGAACTGAATATCAAAGCCGCGAAAGTGGTGGTGACGGCCCTGCGCCGCGAAGGCGTGGTAGGCCGGCAACCACCCACGGACACGGTTCTCAAGAAAGACGACGTCTTGGTACTCTGGGGGACGCCGGAAGACCTGGAAAATGGCGAAGAAATCCTGCTGGGTGGAGCACGCTCCAAAGCCCATCGATTGAAAGAAACAGCATGATCAAAATCGGGGCCCACCCACCGCCAACGCCACCCGCACCCTGTTGCCGGGCGCGGGGAAACTCGGCAAGGAAGTCACCATCGAGGCACAGCGTTTCGGGGAGGGAAGTCCTCGCGGTGGACCGCTGTGCGGACGCGCCGGCCATGCAGGTGACACACCGTTCGCATGTCATCAATATGCTGGACGGCGCAGAAATGCGGCGCGTGGTGGAACTGGGAAAACCCCATGACATTGTGCCGGAACATGAAATAGTCGCGACCGGGACCATCGCGATGATTCATTACCCATAAGGAGCAAACATGCCTTCATTCGATGTCGTCTCGAAAGTCGAAACCGCCGAACTCACCAATGCGGTGGATCAGGTGAGCCGTGAAATCGGTACACGCTACGATTTCAAGGGTTCCAGCGCCCAAATCGAACGTCAGGACAACGTGCTGACAGTGTTCGCGGACAGCGAGTTTCAGCTCAAGCAGGTGCAGGACATCCTGTACCAGCGTGCGGCGAAACGTGGCATTGACGTGGCCAGCTTTGATCCCCAGAAGATCGAGGCCATCGGCGGTGACAAGGCCAAGCAATGCATCAATGTCAGGCAGGGTATCGACAAGGAACTGGCGAAAAAAATCGTCAAGCTCATCAAAGACAGCGGCCTGAAAGTGCAGGCCGCCATTCAGGGCGAGGAAGTACGCATATCCGGCAAGAAACGTGATGACCTGCAGGCGTCTATTACACTATTACGCACCGCGAAACTGGAGCAACCTTTGCAATTCGTGAATTTCCGCGACTAAGCCCACGGCGCGCTGCTTGCAAACGACGGCCGCAGCGAAAGCCTGTCGAAATGCCGGCCGAGATTGGGATGGGTCTTGCGCCAGTCCAGTTCCGGAAGCCGGAAGCCAAGCCAGCCGAGCGCACAACCCAGCGCGATATCGGCGAGCGTGAAGCGCCCACCCACGCAGTCGTCGCTGCTACCGAGATCCTGCGCCATGACTGCAAGGCCGGCGGTTACTTTCCGGCGCTGGCGTTCGAGCCACTTTTCACTGCGCTGAGCGGGTTCGCGCTGGGTGTGTTCGAGATGAATCAGCACACCGGCCTCCAGCACGCCATCGGCCAGTGCTTCCCAGCGCAACACCGTGGTGCGCTCACGGCCGCCTGCGGGAATGAGTGTATTGACAGGTGGCAACCAATCCAGATATTCGCAAATCACCCGCGAATCGTAGAGCGGACTGCCATCGTCGAGGATCAGGCACGGCACCTTGCCGAGCGGATTGCTTTGCTGGATTTTCGTGTCCGCCGCCCACACGTCGTCGAGCATGAAGGGACATTCGATGCCCCTCTCCATCAAGGTTACGCGCACCTTGCGTACATAAGGACTGGTGAGTGAACCGATGAGTTTCATGAGGTTCTTGAGCGCCCGTTATTGGGAACGACGATTCACGTCAGGGTATAAGGCGTATAGCACCAATCAGCGGATCAAGATCTATTTTTGCCATCATTGAGAGGCTCGACGTGCAGATCCACTTCACCCACATTGACGCTCAATTTCATGTGGTCGGGACCGTTGCCATTGAAATTGATGCTGCGGCCGAGGCCGCTGTGTTCACCCGCATGGCTGATATATTTGCCGTTCATGTAGAGCGCCGCCTCACCGATGGTACTGGACAAGGCAATAGCGCCGGGCTGGGTGGTACCGGTGGTGGCACTGATCTGACCCACGTTGATCTTGGCGCTCAAGGCTCCACCCGGCACGTCCACATCAAGCTCGCCCACATTCAGATCGGCCCGCACGCCGCCGGCAACACCGTTGATGGTCGCCTGTCCTACTTTCATGTTCAAATCCACGGCCAGACGCGCCGGCACCTGGATAATCCATTTTTGCTTGACATCGTCATTGCTCAACCTTCCGGGCGTGGTCAACGACAGTAGCAGGCGCTGGCCCTGCCGCTGCCGGGCGATCTGCGCCGTCTGGATTTCCTGCGTCGTGGCGCGGCTCTGCCAGTGAAAAAACCACAGGAACTCGCGGGACTTTTGTTCCAGGCTGACTTGCACCTGCACGGTATTGTCGGTGGACGGTGTGATGCGGAGCTCACCGACACCGACCGTGATGGCCAGGGTATTAATTCCGGTAGCGGGAATGTCCGCACTCAGCATTCGGGGGGCGGCCGCTTGCGCCAACAGTGGCAACCCGAGCAACAATCCTAAAATGGCGATGCGTTTCATAAGCGCAATCTCCTGACCGCGGAATTCCATGCAACGAATGCTTAGATTTCAGAACGATGGCGGCGCAACCAGATTGCTCCTGCCACGAAAATTGCGCCGACGACGACTCCGATCCATATTTCCGGATGCATCAGGTAATCCGCCACGGAGCCGATCGTCATTAGCTCTCCGTGATGCTCAAAGGTTTTACCCTGCAGCGTTTCCACCGCAATGCCCTTGCTGCCGAGCATGGTGAACCAACGGCCCAGGTGCCCTACGATAATGTCCCACAGGTAGTGGCTGTGCAACACAATGCCTTCCACGGCAAACGCCCCCAGCGGCACCAGCACAGTCCAGGCGAGCGGAAGTTTTTTGGCCCAGGCCGAACACAGCAGAAACCAGCCGTAATAGGGCATCAGCCACAGGGATTGCACGATGAATGCAAATGCCAGCGTAATCCATGCAATGATGATCCCGTCCGGGTGAAATATCTGCGCGAACAGGTTGAGTCCTGTCAATGCCCCGCCAAGGCCCATGAGCAGACCGGCAACAATCTCGAAACCCACGATTACCATGAACGCGATGGCGGGAGCCGTCACCATGGCGGTAAATAGCTTGGATAGCACCGTGGCGGTGTCGGACACCGGCAGCGAGCGCCAGAACAGTACACTGCGGTCCTTGCGATCTGCATACAGGGCGTCCATGAGATAGAACCAAGCCAGCAGCACCAGCGCGACATTGAACAGCACGGCACCGCCGATGACGGCGGAATGCACATTGGCCATATTGATGTCACCGGTATGGTTGACCAGAAAACCGCTTAACCGCGCCCAGATGAGCGCACCCATTCCCCACAGGATGGTCAACATCAGAGCGGCGGCGATGACCAGCTGCACGATCCACAACGAACGGTTTTCCCACAGCTCGCGCTTTGCAAGCGCCACACAGGTTTTTACGGCACTCATTGCACAGCTCCTTTCATCTTCGCCACGAACAGATCCGCGATGCTGGGGGTATGGATTTCACCCAGCCCTTCAAGCCTGCTTCGATCCACGCCTTCGAACAGAAAAAGTTTCTTGCCGAAGATCTCCCGTTCGCCCAGAGGATTCAGGCTGCGCGCAAATTCCGCCTTGTCTGCACCCACCAGCACTTCCACATATTTCTGCGCAACGTCTTCCATGGAATCGTCCAGCACGATCTTTCCGTTGTTGATGAACATGAGGTGGGTTAGGAGTTTCTCGATCTCCTCTACCTGATGTGTGGTGATTAGGATGGTGCGCTTCTCATCGAAATAGTCGTTCAGGAGATTCGAGTAGAACTCCTTGCGGTACAGGATATCGAGGCCGATGGTGGGCTCGTCCAGCACCAGCAGCTTGGCGTCAATCGCCATGATCAGCGCCAGGTGCAGTTGTGTGACCATGCCCTTGGATAATTGGCCCACCTTGCTCTTTTGCGAGATCTTGGTGCGCTCCAGGAAGTGCCGGGCGCGTTCGCGGCTGAAGCGTGGATGCACCGCTTCCACGAATTCGATGGCGTTCGCCACCTTGAGCCAGCGCGGCAAGGTAGCCACATCGGCAATGAAACATACATCCTGCATAAGCTGGCGGCGCGAGATACGCGGATCGTGACCCAGCACATCCAGTTCGCCTTCGAAATTGGTGAGTCCGAGGATGGCTTTGAGGACCGTGGTCTTGCCGGCGCCGTTGGGGCCGATCAAGCCCACGATGCGGCCTTCCTCGATATCGAAATCCACCTTGTCCAGCGCTCGCAGACTGCCGTAATGCTTGCTCAGTCCGCGTGCTTGTATCAGCATGCTCATGACTTGCTCCGTTTGCCGTCATCCACGGCTTTCAACAGTTCTTTCACATCCAGATCCAGACGGCCGATGCGCTGCACCATTTGCGGCCACTCGGTTTTGAGGAATACTTCGCGCTCATTCTTCATGAGTGCGCGGCTGGCACCGGGTTTCACGAACATGCCCAAACCACGGCGCTTTTCCACCAGCTCCTCGTCCACCAGCGCCTGGTACCCTTTGAGTACGGTAAGCGGGTTGATCTGGTAATCCGCGGCCACCGCTCGCACTGAAGGCAATGGGTCGCCTTCTTTGAGTGTGCCCTCAAGAATCATGGCCACCACCCGGTCCCGCAGCTGGCGGTAGATTGGCTGGTTGTCGCTCCAATTCGGATCCATTTATCTCTCCCTTGCTGCTCTAGCGTACTAGAGCGCTAAGTCCGGCGTACCTTAGCCGCCCACACGCTCAAACACCAGCGTGTTGAATACACGCAGAGTCGTGTTGGTATTCAGGTACTGACCGGGGAAAACCGCCTCCAGAGCCTTCACCAAAGAGGCGCTGGCGGGATCTTCCACGATGGTGGCCTGGGCTGCTGGCGCATTGCTGGTAACGTTGACGGCGGCGACTTCCGCCAACTGTTCGGTGCTGGGCTGCACAGTGATGGGCGCAAGCGCGATGTTGGCAACCAGCGGACGTTGCACACCGCGGGCTTCCGCATAGCGCCAATCGGCGTCGCTGGGCGTGACCAGAACGGCGCCGAGGTTCACCGTGCCGGCTTCGGCATCCGCCGGGGTTACGACGATACTGCCAAGCTGAATGGTGTCAGCTTGTGGCCGGGAGTGCCGCTGCAGAGCCATACCGCCGACGACAGCAAAGGCGGTCACGTTCAAGGCAAAAGTAACGGCGAGAATAACTTTGCTGGTGGTATTCATGGTAATGCTCCTTACTCTCCTCAGATACGGTCCAGGGCCATTTCAGTAATGGTGTTATAGGTAACTATAACACTAGAAAAAGAAAAAACAAGTATCTTGGAAGGAATTTTTTTATGAGAAGCTGCCGCCAGCACCCCAACCCCCAATCAAGCGTCTCCTCGGCATCGGTCCCGCGAATAGCCCCTCTGGCATACTTGGGCGGTCGTTCACAGGGAACCCGCGCATGCTGATTTACGGTGCCTACGGCTATACCGGTTCACTCATTGTGGAGACCGCCTTGGAGCAGGGTCTGCGCCCACTGCTGGCCGGGCGCGATGCCGACAAACTGAAAGGCCTGGCCGAACGCTACGGCCTGCCCTTCCTGGTTTTTGATCTGCACGATGCGGCGGCTCTGGACCAGGCTTTCAAAGAACAGCGTTTGGTACTCAACTGCGCCGGCCCCTTTACTCAAACCTACCGGCCGGTAGCGGCTGCCTGTCTGCGCCAACGAGTCCAATATCTGGACATTACCGGCGAAATTGAAGTATTCGAGGCGCTGGCAGCGATGAATCAAGAAGCGAAGCAAGCCGGTGTGATGCTGTTGCCGGGTGTGGGCTTCGACGTGGTGCCCACGGATTGTCTCGCCGCCCATCTCAAAGATCGTCTGCCTTCGGCCACCCAGTTGGCGCTGGCGTTCCGTGCAGGCGGCGGATTTTCCCGCGGCACCCGCCGTACCATGCTGGAGGGGCTTGGCCGCGGCGGCGCGGTGCGCAGCGACGGGCATATCGTGCGGGTGCCGGCCGCTTGGAAAGTACGCCCGGTGGATTTTGGAGATGGTCGCGCGCGTGAAGTGGTAAGCATCCCCTGGGGCGACGTGGCTACCGCCTGGTACAGCACCGGCATCCCCAACATCGAGACGTATGCCGCCTTACCGCCGGCCCAAATACGTACGCTGCGCTTGAGCCGCCACTTCGGCTGGCTGCTGCGCAGCCAACCGGTGCGTGCGCAGCTGCGGCGTCGCATGGACGCCGGTGCGGCCGGACCCGACGCCGCGGCCCGCAGAGACACAGAAAGTGTTGTCTGGGGTGAAGTACGGGACCTGAAGGGCCAACTTGCGCACAGCCGCCTGCGTTGCGGCAACGGTTACAGTTTTACGGCACGCTCGGCGGTGGCAGCCGCCCGGCGCGTGCTCGCCGGTGATATCAAACCGGGATTCCAGACGCCCTCGCGCGCCTTCGGCATTGGTTTCGTGCTGGCGCTGGGTGCGCGCATTACCGATCTACCATGACCTGACCCGGTCATGCGCCGGGTGTTAAAATTCGCGCTTCGCCTTCCCGATTACCCACGGGTGCCTCGCGACGGCGCCCGCACTCATTCAACCAACGGAGTTTATTCCCACATGGCAACCAAGAAGCCCGCCCGTATTGCCATCACCGGCGCCGCCGGCCAGATCGGCTACCAACTTATTTTCCGCATCGCTGCCGGCGATCTGTTCGGCGTGCAACAGCCAATGATCCTGCAACTGCTGGAAGTCACGCCGGCATTGGGCGCCCTCAACGGCGTGGTGATGGAACTGAACGACTGTGCCTTCCCAACCGTCGCCGGTATCGTGGCCACCGACAATCCCGAAGTGGCCTTCAAGGACGCCGATTATGCGATTCTCGTGGGTGCCAAGCCCCGCGGCCCCGGCATGGAGCGCAAGGATCTGCTGCTGGAGAACGCCAGGATTTTTTCCGCCCAGGGGAAAGCCATCAACAAAGTGGCGAGGAAAAATATCAAGGTGCTGGTGGTCGGCAATCCCGCCAACACCAATGCCCTGATCACCGCCGCCAACGCGCCGCGCATCAGCAAGCAGAACATCACTTCCATGATGCGCCTGGATCATAACCGCGCCGCCTCGCAGCTCGCCGCCAAAACCGGCGCAGCTGTGAGCGATGTGAAGCGCTTGGTCATCTGGGGCAATCATTCAGCGACCCAGTATCCCGATATCCATCAAGCCACCATCAAGGGCAAACCGGCGGTGAAGCTGGTGGATGAGAATTGGGTGAAGAATGAGTTTATCCCCACGCTGCAGCAGCGCGGTGCCGCCATCATCAAGGCACGCGGGGCTTCGTCCGCCGCCTCCGCGGCTTCCGCCGCCATTGACCACATGCGCGATTGGGTCACGGGCAGCAAGAATCAGTGGGTCAGCATGGGCGTGCCTTCCGACGGCAGTTATGGCATCCACAAAGGCATCATCTACGGCTTTCCGGTGGTGTGCGCCAAGGGCCAGTACAAGATCGTGAAGGGTCTCAAGCCCGGTCCGTTTTCGCGGCAACGCATGCAAGCCACCGAAACTGAATTGCTGGAAGAGCGCGCAGGCGTGAAGGATCTGCTGGGTGGCTGAATAAATTCCCGCAACTACCAATTAAAAGACAAGGGCCGCAGTGACCACTGCGGCCCTTTTTGTTGCCCGCGACTGTACAGGCTTAGCGCGCGCTACTATGGGTCGAGTCGATGAACTTGGCGGCATTGTCGTGCAATGCCTTGAGAGAAGGAATATGCACGTACACCATGTGGCCTGATGGATAGAACGCATACTGGATGTTGCTTTGCAGTTTATCCGGCATCGGCAGGTGATGCATGGTATAGACCGCCGCATAGTAGGGCGTGGCCAGATCGAAGTAACCGGAATTAAGCAACACTTTGAGGTCCGGGTTGTAAGCCATGGCCGACGCCAGGTCCGGCATCACATTGGTGCCGAACGGCAGGGGGAAAGGCGAGCCCGGCGGCTGGTGCAGGAAGCTCCACTCGGAAAACACGTCAATTTCCGGACGGTAAACCCTATCCTGGCCGAATTTCAGGTCCTTGCGCACGTAGTCGTTGAAAGCCGATACATAGGCCGAACTGATGGCGGCGGATTGGGGATCGTACTCCGCGGTTTCGCTTAGCGGATCCATGACCGGACCGGCGAAGCGGCTGTCAAGGCGGCCGGTGAGATCATCCGAATCCAGCAGCAGCTCGTGTTCGAACTCGGGACCGGTGACCCGCAGATTGGCTTTCAGAAGATAGCTCACCGGCAAACCGGTGTAGTTATGCAACTGCTCCGCCATCTGCTGCTTGGCGGCTGGGTCCAGGGTCGAACCCGCCTGCAAGGCCTTGGCATAGTCGTTCATAGCGAACTGTTCGACTTGCGTCAGCAACGGCTGGAGTTCCGCTGGCTGCTTGGGCAGCTTGTGGTGATACCAGGCAGTGGCTGCAAATGTCGGCAGCATCAATTCATACGGCAGGTCAATGCCGGGATTGGCATTGGGAAAGTCGGCGTTGATGTCGAAGTTGAGGATTTCCGACAGCAGGATGACGCCATTCAGGTCCACGTCATCGCCGGTCTCGAGATCGTTGGCCAGCACTGCTGAACGCGTGGTCCCGTAGCTCTCACCGAACAGGTACTTGGGCGAATTCCAACGACCGTATTTGGAGAGAAATTCCGTGATGAACTGGGCGAAAGCCTTGCCATCCGGATCCACACCGTAGAAATCCTTGGGCGTGCCTACACCGCCTTTGTCCTTGTCGAGAATGCGGCTAAAACCGGTGCCCATGGCATCGATGAACACTTCATCGGTGGCGTCCAACAGGCTGTAGTCGTTGTTGACCAGTTGATAAGGCGCGGCCGGGGTGTGGGTATGGTCTGCGGTCACCACCCGGCGCGGACCGAAGGCGCCCATGTGCAGCCACACGCTTGAAGAACCGGGACCGCCGTTATAGAAAAATGTCACGGGACGGTTTGCGGGATTGGCGCCATCTTTTAAATAGGCCACATAGAACATGCTGCCCGTGGGTTTACCGTCCTTGTTCTTCAGGATAAGGGTGCCGGCTACCGCCTTGTAGTTGATGCGCTGACCTTCCACCGTCACCGAACCCTGGGTGGTGGACTCCTGGGGTGACGTAGCCGCGGTAGCTGATGCCGTCGCGGGAGCTTTGGCGGCCGGTTTGTCCGCCGCGAAGGCCGGCAGGACCAGCGCACACCAGGCGAGCAGCGTAAACCATCTAAATTTCAGCACGTGGAATCTCCTTTCAATAAATATTCAAGGAATGTGGGGTAGCGCGGATGCTGTCAGGACAGCGGTGTTGATATTCAAATTCCCGGCCAACCGCCGCCAGAACAGGGACCATCGACACATGGCCCGTTCTAACCGGTCCCATGATGAGTCTCCCCCCCGTCCGGGAAATTACGCGCCGCAGCATAATCCTTTCCGGCGTTTGATTAAATGCCCATGTGCGGTAGCATCCGCCCTCCCAGGGTACTCCCGACCTGCCAATGGCGGCTGCAATATGTCACGCGTGACTATCCATCTTCCGGATGCATTTATCTTCAGCACTGAATTGGAGGTGCGCGTCAGTGACCTAAACTACGGCAACCATCTGGGTAATGACAGCGTGTTAACGCTGATTCACGAAGCACGTCGGCGTTTTCTGGAGTCCCTGGGCCTGGAAGAAATCGGCGCAGACGGCTTGGGTTTTGTGATTGCCGATGCCGCAGTCGTCTACCGTGCCCAGGCGTTCTATGGCGATCGCTTGCGCATTGAGGTAGCGGTCGGGAATTTCGGCAGCCGCGGCTGTGATTTTTATTACCGCATCGCCCATGTTAACGATAGCCGGGTGGTGGCGGAAGCCAAAACCGGCGTGGTGTGCTTCGATTTTCCTGCGCAAAAGACCATGAGTTTTCCGGCGAAAGTGCTTGCCAAGCTGCGTGACGGTGTGGGTTAGGAAACTCACTTAACGGCAAGACTGCGCTAGAGTATAGTTTCCCGGGAGTGAATCCGGCGGTACGGCGCGCAGCGGCCCGCCTTTTCAGCAACAAAAATCAGGTGTGGACCACTTGCCCTGGATCATCGCCTTCGTTATCTGGTTGCTAATCTTCATCATCGGCAGCATGGTGCTGGCTTACTTGCGCACCTCGCTGCTGACTGCAACCGGCCTGTACCTGTTGTATCTCATCATCTACACGCTGTTAGGCCCGGGGCCCGATTGGCTGACGCTGCTGTTCTGGATCATCTTTCTGGTCATTCTGGTTCCGCTTAACATCAAAGAGTTGCGCCGCCACTGGATCAGCAAACCGCTGCTGGATGTGTTCCGCCGGGTCCTGCCGGAAATGTCCGAGACCGAGGCGGCGGCACTTGAAGCCGGCAGTGTATGGTGGGACGGCGAATTGTTCAGCGGCAAGCCCAACTGGAAGAAGCTGCTGGATACGCCGGTGCCGAAACTCAGTGAGGAGGAACAGGCGTTCCTGGAAGGTCCGGTGGACGAGCTTTGCGGCATGCTCGACGAATGGAAGATCACCCACGAGTGGGGTGATCTGCCGCCCCAGGTCTGGGAATACCTCAAGAAACAGGGATTCTTCGCCTATATCATCCCGAAACAATACGGCGGCAAGCAATTCTCGGCGCTCATGAATTCCGAGACCCTGGCGAAAGTCGCGACTCGCAGCCCCACGGCCGCTTCCATCATGGCGGTGCCCAATTCCCTCGGTCCCGCGGAGCTGTTGCTGCGCTACGGCACCGACGAACAGAAAAATCATTATCTGCCGCGGCTGGCCTGCGGCGAAGAGGTGCCGTGCTTCGCGCTGACCTCGCCCACCGCCGGTTCCGACGCCGGCGCCATTACCGATTACGGCGTGGTCTGCAAGGGTATGTGGGAAGGCAAGGAAGTCACCGGCATCCGTCTCAACTGGAACAAACGTTACATTACCCTTGCCCCCATCGCGACCCTTATCGGACTCGCCTTCAAACTCTACGACCCCGAGCATCTGGTGGGCACCAAGGATGAATACGGCATTACCTGCGCGCTGATTCCGCGGCAGACACCCGGGATCAGCATCGGCCGGCGGCATTTCCCGCTCAACATACCGTTTCAGAACGGCCCGATCCTCGGCGAGAATGTGTTCGTTCCGGTTGATTTCATTATCGGCGGCATGCAGATGGCGGGCCAAGGCTGGCGCATGTTGATGGAATGCCTGGGCGCCGGCCGCGCCATTTCCCTGCCTTCCAACACCACCGGGGGTGCGCGCCTGGCCGTGTACACCACCGGTGCCTATACCCGCGTACGCAAACAATTCCGCATCGCCATCGCCAAGTTCGAAGGCATAGACGAGGTGTTAGGACGCATGGGTGGATTGCTGTATTCCATGGAAGCGGTCCGCACCATGACTGCCGCGTCCATTGACCAGGGCGAGGAACCGGCCGTGTGCGCCGCGATTTCAAAATATCACGTCACCGAGATGGGGCGTGTGGTCGGCAACGACGCCATGGATATCCATGGCGGCAAAGGCATCCAGCTCGGGCCGCGCAATTATCTCGGACGCGGCTATGAATCCATCCCCATCGCCATCACCGTGGAAGGCGCCAACATCCTGACACGTAATCTGATGATCTACGGCCAGGGCGCCATTCGCTGTCACCCCTACGTGCTCAAGGAAATGCGCGCCGCCTCCATGGCTGAACATGCGAGCCTGGCCGCCGCCCAGGCCGTTACCGATGAACAGCGCAACGCGGCTGTCAATGAACACAACGCCGCTCTCCGGCAATTCGATGATGCAGTGTTTGGCCATATCGGGCTGGCGCTCAGCAATACCGCGCGCTCACTGGTGTTGGCGCTCACCAATGCAAAATTCATCCGAGTGCCGATGCAAGGCCCGACCCGGCGTTTCTACCAGCACATCAACCGTTTCAGCGCCGCTTTTGTGCTGGCATCGGATGCCGCCATGCTAACCATGGGCGGCGCACTCAAACGCAAGGAAAAACTCTCGGCGCGCCTCGGCGACATGCTGAGCTACATGTACATCGCTTCGGCGGTGCTCAAGCGCTACGAGGATCAGGGCCGGCAAAGCCAGGACCTGCCATTGGTGGAGTGGGCCTGCCGCCAGGCGCTCTATCAGCTGCAGGAGCAGATGCACGGTTTCCTGCGCAACTTCCCCAACCGCTGGGTTGCCGCTGCCCTGCGCTTCCTGATTTTCACCCGCGGCCGCACATATTCGGCGCCGCCGGATGAATGCGGTCACCGCGTTGCCGAGTTGATAAGCACTCCAAGCGCTGCCCGCGAACGCCTGACCCGCAATACCTACACCGGTGACAAACACAGTGCCGTGGGCATGTTCGCGGAGGCACTCGCGCTGGCCCTAGCGCTGGAACCGGTGGAGAAGAAAATTCATACCGCCATACACGCGGGTGAACTCAAACCGGCGCCCCAGGCTTCACCGGTGGACGCTGCCCGACACGCGGGCATTATCAGCGAACTCGAAGCCCGGCAGTTGCAACGTCTTGAAGAACTCACTAGCGAGATTTGCGCGGTGGATGATTTCGCTGCGGATGAATTGGGCACCAAGCCTTTCCCGCAGCCTCATCCATCACAGGGTTAATGTCTGCTACCAGTCGAACAATAATTTCCCGGATTAAAGTTAAAAGTTAATGGCTGCAAGCACCGTCATCTACGAAGTCACGGTTGATGCCGACGCGGGCATCCTCGCGGAGTTCGACGCCTGGCTGGCACAACACGTGCATGACATGCTGCAGCTTCCGGGTTTTCTGGATGCAAACATCCTGCGTCCTGAGACTGCTTCCGTCGCCAGCGAATCGCTCCCGGTACGTCGAGTGGTTCAGTACACGTTGGCGAGCCGGAGTGATCTCGATCGTTACTTTCAAGAAGATGCCGCACGCATGCGCGCCGAAGCGGTGGCGCGCTTTGGCGACCGCTTACGCACCGGCCGCCGGATCCTGGATTTACACGGCACGGAATTAGCGGATACCAGCATCAAAAATCCGGCGATCACCACGGCCGAACCCGTGTCCTTGCACTGCCTCAACTGTGGAGTGCCGCTTACCGGGAAATTTTGTGCCAATTGCGGCCAGCAGAGCCATACTTACGCTGCGCCTCTGTGGCGCGTCATCAATGATTTCTTCGGCAATCATTTCGGCTTCGACACCAAATTTTTTCACAGCATCCTGCCGCTGCTGTTCCGGCCGGGATTCCTGTCGCGCGAATATTCCGCCGGACACCGCGTTCGCTATATCAATCCGCTGCGTTTGTACATCTTCAGCAGCCTCATGCTGTTTTTCATCGCCTGGACGGTCGCCTCCCCGCAAATAGCGCGATTCAACGATGCCAACTGTCTTGGCCAGAGTAACTGTAGCGTAAACAGCAAGTTACTTTCGTCCGATCAGCAGAACCTACGCACCAATCCCACCCGGTCGGACAAACAAAAGCAACTAATCGCGAGCGGCACACAAAACAAAGCAGCTGATGTCGCAGCCACTGAAGCACAAAATGACTCAATGTCGGGGGAGATGTTCGGCAAGAAATTTACCATGTCCAAGACCGAATTCAAGGCCCGGCTCATCCATGACTTCGAAACCTATCTGCCCAAGATGATGTTCGTGTTTTTGCCGCTGGTGGCGCTGCTGCTGAAGCTGTTCTACCTACGCTCGAAACGCTACTACATGGAACACCTGATATTCACCCTGCACAATCACGCCTTCGTATACACGGCCATGATCTTCATTCTGCTGGCCGGGATGTTAGGCGCCCATTTCCCAGGGCTGGCGGTGCCGGTACGCTACTTCAAGAACCTGGTCGGCTGGTACATCGTGGTGTATATCTTCCTCGCCATGCTGTTCTATTACCGCCAGTCCTTCATCAAGACCCTGGTCAAGTTCCTGCTGCTCGGCTTCATCTACTGGCTCACGCTCATCATGACGTTCGTGCTGGGGGTCGTCCTGATTTTTGCCGAGGTGCTGGCGGTTTAGGCGCACACCCGGTTGCGTCCTGAATGTTTGGCGGCGTAGAGTTTTTCATCGGCAGCAGCGATCAAGGCGTCCACCGCATAATTGGGTGGCGCAGCGGCGACACCGAAACTGATGGTGACCCTCAATCCCGGCTCGAGTTTGTCCCACTCGTAGGACTCCACCTGCCGGCGGATTTTCTCGCATACCGCCGCGGCGTTCTCCCGCGAGGTCTCCGGGAAGCACAGCAGAAACTCTTCGCCGCCATAGCGGGCGATGATGTCGATGGAGCGGCATTGCGCACGCAGGATATTTGCCATCACCCGCAGCACATCGTCGCCCACCATGTGCGAAAAACGGTCATTGACCACCTTGAAATGGTCAATGTCCGCCATCACCAGGGCCAGATCGCGTTTGTAGCGTTCGGCGCGGCTGACCTCGAGGCCGAGGCGGTTGTCCAGGTAGCGGCGGTTGTACAAGCCGGTCAATCCATCCTCGAGGGTCTGCCGCTGAAGTCTGAGCAACAATTCCTCCTTTTCCCGGTTGGTGCTGCGCAGTGATTCGGTGAGCGCGTGCAATTCGTCCGTCTGTTCCGCCAGATCGTGGGTGCGGGCGCTGACCCGCTGCTCCAATTCATTGCGGCTGTGCTCCAGTTCTTCAAATAAACGTGCATTGGCGATGGCGATGGCAGCCTGGCTGGCGAATGTCATGAGCAAATTCACGTGGGATTGGCTGAACATGCCGGCGGTGTAGCTCTGCACGCTCAATACGCCCATCACCCGCTCGCGATAAGCCATGGGCACTGCAATCAGGGACTGCGTCTGTGGTGTGTCGCCGATGTGAATGATGATGCGCTTGAATTCACTGCCTTCCTTCTGCCAATCGCGGATAAAGGCCGGCTGATTGTGACTGACCACCCAGCCCATGATGCCCACGCCCAGGCTCTGGCGCCGCTGCGGCTGGCGTCCCTGCGGGTTGTGATGCAAACGGATGTCTATTTCCCGCGAGCTGTCGTCATACAACGCCAACATGAAGGTATCGAATTCCACCAGACTGCGGCTCTCGCGAAAAATCAGTTCCAGCAGTTCGTCTAGAACCAGCGAGCTGCTCACCGCCTTGCCTACGCGGTTCACCGCCACCAGTTCATCAACCTTGGTTTCGAGTGCGCGCCGTGTATCTGCCAAGCGCCTCACGATCAGCACAATCAATGCCAGCACAATAAGAAACAGCACAAACGTGGCGGAATCGAGCCGGTTGTAAACCAGCGCGGTAAATACCGCGAGCGGAATGGCTGCCAAGTCAACTACAGCGGCAAAAAAACCGAACGCTTTGCGCCAGTCATAATTTTCAAGCCAGGCGATGACGGCTAAAAACAGCATGTTCAACAGCTGCATGAACAGCGCCAGCATGATGATCAACAGCACATCGCGCGGGACGAGCCGCAGGAGCGGCACGTCACCACCGAAAAATTGATACAGGCCGCCGGTGATCAGGATGACGAACACCATCATCCCGGAATTGTGCAAGGCCCGTACAAACATGAGCCGCGTGCCATTGCGCGCATTGCCCCATGGTAGGAGCGGCCATATGAAGGCCGCGATACCGACAATCCAAGCGGCCTGCAGCGTACCGAAGATCAGGATGCTCGCGAACTGCACCACCCTGTCGAGGGACACATAGCCTACGTGCGGCGCCGGGAAACCAAAGGCGGCCACCGCGATTCCGAACAGCACGAAACCGACGAACGCCGGCGAGCTGCCTATCTGCAAATGCAAATGCAACGACAGGTAAACGAGGAGTGCCAAACTGCTGACGGCAAGCAATCCCGCGTAACTCAGTGATATGTGTGGAATGCTTCTTATATTGAGCATAACTTCCCTGGGCTGCGAATTTCGACCACCCTAAACCGCTCGCTGGGACACAATAAGCTACCAAGTCTAGGAATTATCGCCTCTCCCGGCGGGAACCTGCATGCTAGACTGATGGCCTAACCCCCTGGTACCCCAGGTTTTATAGGGGAGATGGCGTCTATGAAACACTTCTTCACCTTTCTCTTGGCCGCCGTGTGCATCACTTTCGCGGGCTGCGCGCCGCGGGTGCTGGTGGAACATGACAATACCACTCAGTTCTCCAATCTTCATACCTTCGCCTGGCTGAGTCCACCCCAGGGACAGGTGCGAGATCCGATTCTTGACAGTCAGATCCTGGAAGAACGGGTGCAACACGCCGTGGTGGCCGATCTTTCCGGTCGCGGTTACACGCAAACCACACCGGATCGGACACCGGATTTTATCATTACCTATCACACCGTTGGTAAGGAGAAGCTGCAAAGCACCGGCTCGAGCTTCAGCTTTGGCTTCATTGACGCCTTCCCCAGGGGCTTTGGCAGCGTGATCATCCCGGTGGGCAACGATGTGCAATCACGCGAGCAGGGTACACTGATGCTGGACATCATTGACGGGCACAGCAAGCGGCTGGTGTGGCGCGGCTGGACCAGCGACTGGGTCAGCCAGGACAATTATTCCATGCAGGCGATCACCAAGGCCGTCAAGGAAATCCTCGCCAAGTTCCCGCCAAAATCGCGGTCGTGAACCGCAGCGCGGAACTGCTCACCAACGTCAGGGAACCGGATCAGATCGTGGCCAAGGTTGCAGCGCCCCGCGCCATCCAGCCGGTGTTGCCGACATCCACCGAAAGTTGGGATTGCATGCCGCTAGCTGCAAGGCACCTGCGGACCGGGATGAGAATCACAGCCGGCGGCGCATACACACTGCTGCCTGCGAGCGCCGGCCGAAGCAATTTCCCGCCGGCATGAACCCGCGGCTGGTCGCACACGTGGACATGGATGCGTTTTACGCATCCGTGGAGCAACACGATAATCCGCAACTTAAGGGCCGCGCTGTCATTGTGGGCGGTCCGAGCCGGCGCGGCGTCGTCTGCGCCGCCAGTTACGAAGCGCGGAGGTTCGGTGTGCACTCGGCCATGCCCATGTATGAAGCCCAGCGGCGCTGTCCTGATGGTATTTATTTGCCGGTGCGCATGTCGCGTTACCGGGAAATTTCCTCAGCCGTGTTCGATTGTTTCAAGGAATTCACGCCATGCATCGAGGGCCTGTCCCTGGACGAGGCATTTCTCGATCTGAGTGATAGTTTGCAAGCCCACGATCCGCTCATACTCGGCCGCCGCATCAAGCAGCGCATCCGCGCCCGTACCGGTCTCGCCGCCTCCGTGGGTCTCGGCCCCAACAAGCTGGTGGCGAAAATCGCTTGCGAGCGCAGCAAACCCGATGGCCTTCTGTATATACCCCTTGAGCGGGTGCGCGAAAGTCTCGACCCGTTGCCGGTTACGGCCCTCTGGGGTATCGGCCCGCGCAGTGGCGCGCAACTGGAACAGACCGGCATCCGCACCCTCCGGGACTTGCGGCTTGCTCCGGAACAACTGGTTCAGGCTTTGTTCGGCAACCAATCACGCTTCTTCCAATTGCTGGCTTCCGGCCATGACGAACGCGCTGTGGGCGGGAATGGGCGTGAACGCTCCGTGAGCCACGAAACCACCTTCGAACGGGACCTGACCGACCTGCAGACTCTCACCCATGAATTACGCCCGCTGACCGAGGGGCTGTGCACCAGCCTGCGTCACCATGACCTGCAGCCCAATACCTTGGTGCTTAAGCTGCGCACCGCGGATTTCCGCCGCCACACCCGTCAACGGCGTTTCACCCCACCCGACAACAGCTTCGCGGTACTTTGGCCGCTGGCCAAGACGCTGCTGAGCGACTGGTTAAGGGAAAATCCCGGCCGGGCTTTGCGGCTCATCGGCGTTGGAGCGCGGGATTTCGCGACCAGCGACCAGCTTGCCCTGTTCGAGGATGGCTTGACCCGTAACCACCGGCTGGATGCCACTGCCGATGCGGTGCGCGAGCGTTTCGGGGAGCATGCACTCCGTCACGGCATGCCGTGACATACGCAATAAGGCATCATTAATCCATGTACGCCGCTTATTTCGGTCTCAGTGACAAGCCTTTCAGTATCACCCCGGACCCACGTTATCTGTTTCTCTCGGGCCGGCACACGGAAGCACTCGCCCACCTTTTATACGGTGTCACCGAGAGCGGCGGTTTTATCCAGCTTACCGGTGAGGTCGGTACCGGCAAGACCACGCTGATTCGCAGCTTGCTCGAGAAACTGCCGGACACGGTGGACGCGGCACTCATCATCAATCCGCGTGTGAGTATCCCGGAATTCCTGCGCAGCATCTGTCGTGAACTGCATATCACCTGTACGCCGCAACAAAGCCCCCAGGAACTCATTGATGCGCTCAACGCGCATCTGCTGGAAGTTCACGCCAAAGGCCGACGAGTAGTGCTCATCATCGATGAAGCCCAGGCCCTGACGGGGGAGGTGCTGGAACAGGTGCGGCTGCTGACCAACCTCGAAACCAGCCGCCAGAAACTCCTGCAGATTATCCTGGTGGGCCAGCCGGAATTGCGCGAACTGCTGGCGCGCACGGAACTACGCCAGCTGGCGCAACGCATCACCGGCCGCTATCACCTGGAACCGCTGTCACCGAAGGAGACCCGCGCCTATGTGCATCACCGCCTGAATGTGGCGGGCGCCATTGCTCCGATCTTCACCCTCTCCGGGTTGCGCGCCGTGCAGCGCGTGACTGCGGGTATCCCGCGGCTTATCAACATCATTTGTGACCGCGCCTTGTTGGGTGCATTTACCCGTGAACTCCGCCAGGTGGATGCCGGTCTGGTACGGCACGCGGCCCGTGAAGTGCTGGAAAGCAAACCCGCCGGCGGCAACCGCAAGACCCTGGCCTGGCTCGGTGCCTTGGCGGTGATCCTGCTTTCGGGAGTCACGGTGCTGGCCGCCATCGGCCATCTGGGCAACCTGCCGCCGGACACGCAGTCAGTGCCTGCAAAAACAGCCGCCATGGCGGTCCCCAAATCCGCGCCCACCACCACCGCCAGCGCCTGGCTCGCGGATGCCGCCTATCCCACCGATACCGACACCGCTTTCAGCACTTTATTCTCCTTGTGGGGCATGCACTACAACCCCGGCGGCGCCGGCAGCGGCTGCGAAGAAGCGCAAGCCGCGGGCTTGCGCTGTTTGTACCGCAAAGGCACCTGGAACAACCTGCGCAGTTTCGACCGTCCCGCCATCATCACCCTCACGGATGCCCAGGGCATTCTGCACCAAGTGGTGGTAACCGAACTCGATACGGCCAGCGCCACATTGCAGGCAGGCAGCGCCCGCATGCATTTCCCCATCAGTGAACTGGATCCGTTGTGGTACGGCGATTATCTGTTGCTGTGGAAACCAAATCCCAATGCACCGCTGCCACTCAAGCCCGGCATGATCGGAACCGCGGTGAGCTGGCTGCGCACGCAATTGTCGACGCTGGAACATATACCTGATTCCGGAAGTACAATTTATGACACCAACTTGATCACCGCGGTGAAACAATTTCAGGCATCGCAACATTTAAAGGTGGATGGCATTGCCGGCGAAGAAACCCTGATCCATCTCAACACGGCCTTGAACGTGCCCGGCACGCCGCATCTCACGCCACCGGGGGACTGAGCATGTCGCTGATCCTCGATGCCCTGCGCAAGTCGGAACGTACCCGCCAGCAGACCCTCACCGGCCAGGTGAGCACCGCCGATACCGCGCCGGCGCGCGCCCGCATTCCGGTACCGTGGGCCACACTCATCGGTTTATTGCTGGTCACTAATGCCATCGTCCTGACGATCATCTTCTGGCGCACTCACGCAGACCGTTCCGCATCAACCGTGGTTGCAACCCGGATACCGATCAAGGCGTCCTCGGCGGTGGTGCCCGCGCCTGCCTATCATCCTGAAATACGCTCGTTGGCTGCGGAGGCCGCGGGAATCAACTCTACTGGCACGGGGGCCATGGTTGCCGGGCCTGCTGCCGCACTCCCGGCAAATTCGGCGGCAACCGCGCCGGTCGCTGCACCGGCAACCGCACCGTCGTCCGCATCAGGGCCGGCGGTAAGCACACCGCTCAGCTCGTCTGTTACCCGCGCGTCGGTTGACGGCGCGCCGCCACTCGACAGCCTGCCCCTGGCATTTCAGCAATCGCTGCCGCCGCTGCATCTGGATGTGCACGGCTACGCACGCAACCCCGCCGATCGCTTTGTAGTCATCAATATGCAGCGTTACCAGATCGGCGACACCCTCAAGGAGGGTCCGAAGATAATCGCCATCACGCCCCAGGGGGTTATCCTGGATTACAACGGCCGGAGATTTCTCCTGCCGCGACTCTGACTTCATCATTGAACGGCGAACCTGCCACACCGGGTTCGTTGCGGAATAACAAGCAATCATTTCCTTGATATGCCAGACCGGTATTTTGCCTGGAGTTCATTCACGCAGCATTTCTCATTGACAGCCCTATATCCGTGAAAGAGCAGAAATGAATCAGAGTTATTTCCGCTTTTGTTAGGCACAGCCACCTGAGAATGGACTAAAACTAGTGCAGACATACCATTGGAGCATGCGTCATGAAAACGAGGAAGCACACCAATCCACGGATTCTACTGTTGCTGAGCACGCTATTGGGCCTAGCACTCGCGGCGACCACCACCTGTGGTTCCGCGCAAGACAATACCGAGAACCAGGCTGCTCAGTATGACAATGCTGTTATGTACTTGGGTAAAGTCGAGGTACGTGGCCAGGAAAACATCATTAAAACTCTGCAAGCGATAAAAGTGGGTTTGCAGCAGCCTTATTCCACTGATCCGAAACTGGCCAATGTGGTGGTTTGCCGCCTGCAGGATGAGGCCGGCAGCCATCTCAAGCAATGGCTGACCTGCGGTACTAACCGCAATTTAGCTGCCAACCGGGACTACCTGCAAACAGCAATGATGGTCACTGCGCAAGATACCGATGCTGGCCAAGATGGGGGTGATCCCGGCAGCGTCACCTGCGCAACCAGAGGCTGTTATATCCAGGAGTTTTCAGTCTTCAATGAAACACTCGACAGTCTGCCGGGGCAATACCTGCACACGCTGGTCAACGGGCCGGGATTGCGCTCGCTGCTGCAGAAAATCCCCTACCCCGCTGCGCAGCAAAAACCAACTTCCGCATCCACCACCACTGCCAAGCACTTATGAAAACCGAACAGCGCGCTCTATGGATCGCGATCCTGTGGGGCGGATTCGTGGCCGGCACCATCGACATCGGCGCCGCGGCTTTGATCAACCGGCTCAGCCCCGTCATTATTCTGCATGCCATCGCCAGCGGCTTGCTGGGGAAAGCGTCATTTAATGAGGGTGCGCCCGCGGCGATCCTGGGGCTGGGGTTGCAATGGGGGATGTCACTCGTCATTGCGGGCCTGTTCGTCGCTGCGACACGACGCTTGCCGGCGCTCACACGGCGCTGGATAGCCGGCGGCAGCGGTTATGGCGTGGTGATTTTTCTGGTGATGAACTATGTCGTGGTGCCGCTATCGGCAGCTCCGTGGAATCCGTGGAAGCGGCAGTTCAGCGTCGAAAAGTTCATCGAAAATTTTCTGGCCATAATCCTGTTTGGCTTGATCGTAGCCTTGTGCGCGCGTTATTTTACCTACAGGAACGCAGCCAGCCACCGTGAGAACACGCCGGTTTCTCCAGCCTGATTTACACGATCGGCAAGTTCGTTCTCAGAAGCTCCTGGCGCTCGCTAATTGCCAGGGCTTCATATACAGCGGCGCTGCCCGGCCTTCAATAATGTCCCCCGCTTCCAGATACGGATACAGTTCGCGGTAAGTTTTGATTTCCGTGAGGGATACGCGGCGGTTGAGAAGTTCCGGCTTGAGCTGGCTGGGATCGGTGAGCCCCGCGGCCGCCAGCACCCACATGAAGTGCCGGACGGTGTTGTGGTGGTAGTTGCAGACGCGCTGGGCCTTGTCTTTGACTACCAACCCCTGCACACGCGACGGGTCTTGGGTCGCGACGCCGGTCGGACAGGTGTTGGTATGACAGCGGCGCGCCTGAATGCAGCCGAGCGCGAACATCATGCCGCGCGCCGAGTTGCATAGGTCCGCGCCCATGGCGATCTTGGCCGCCACATCGAAACCGCTGACGATTTTGCCGCTGGCCATGACGCGGATTTCCGTTCGCAAGCTCGTGCCCACCAGCGCGTTGTGCACGAAGATCAGGGCATCCAACAGCGGCGTACCCATGAAGTCGGAGAGTTCCTGGGGCGCGGCGCCGGTGCCGCCCTCGCCGCCGTCCACGGTAATGAAATCCACCAGAATTTTGGTCTCCAGCATGGCCTTGAGGATGGCCATGAACTGATCCTGCCGGCCGAGACAGAGTTTGAAACCCACCGGTTTGCCGCCGCTCATTTCCCGCAACTGCTGCACCCATTCCAGCATTCCGCGCGGTGTGGAAAAGGCGCTGTGGTAGGGCGGCGAGTCCACGTCCTTGCCCATAGGCACGCCGCGCGCCTCGGCGATGTCGCGGCTGACTTTCGCCGCCGGCAGGATACCGCCGCCGCCCGGCTTGGCGCCCTGGGAAAGTTTGATGGCGATCATCTTTACGTTATCGAGGGTGGCGTGTTCCCGGTACTGAACAGCATCGAATTTTCCGTCTTGCGCGCGGCAACCGAAGTAGCCGGTGCCCAGTTCCCAGATGAGATCGCCGCCGGCTTTCAGATGATAGCGGCTGATGCCGCCTTCGCCGGTATCGTGGGCGAAGCCACCGAGCTTGGCGCCGGAGTTGAGCGCCTGAATGGCGTTGGCGGACAGCGAGCCGAAACTCATGGCAGAAATGTTGAAATGCGAAGCCATATACGGCCGGGTGCATTGGCTGCCGCCGATTTTTACGCGCGGTTCCTGCTTCTGGGGCCAGAGTGCGGTGATGGAATGGTTGATCCATTCGTAGCCGCTACGGTAGACGTTCTCAATGGTGCCGAAGGGGTGCACCAAACCGACGTTCTTGGCACGCTCGTACACCATCTCGCGCTGCTCGCGGGCAAAGGGCAGGCCTTCCATGTCGCCCTCGATGAAGTACTGACGTATCTGGGTATGCATGTCCTCGAAGGCATAGCGGAAATGACCGAAGATCGGATAGTTGCGCAGGATGGTGTGGTGCGTCTGGGTGAGATCGTAGATGCCGAGCGCCACCAGGGCGCCCACAATGATGAACAACCACCAGAAGGGATGCCAGAACACACCGATGACGGCGATGGCGATCAGCAATACCAACAGCACAACATAGACGTTACTTTTTTTCATGCCAGACCTTTTACCGGGAAAGAGCGTGGTCGTGCACGCTCCGATGATAACCGGGCGGCACAGCATCCACTACCGAGGAGCTTGGATTATACGCTGGCAACCCGAAAATTCGGCTCCGAGGGCTGCATCATGCCAGCGGCAGCGCGGGCGAGTACACTGCTGTCAGTTGCTGCCACCATTGAACAGCTGCCCGCGGGCATGAACATTCTCATCGTTGACCATTCCAAGGTTTTCCGCACTGTCCTCCACAAGATGGTGGCGAATCTTGGCCATCACCCGATCTCCGTGGATAGCGCCGAGCAAGCCGTGGACGTGTTGCATAAGGAGCCTGTAGGACTGGTGTGTGCGGCACTGACATTGCCGGGCATGAATGGCATCACGCTCTGCCAACAGGTGCGCTCACTGCCCCAATATCTCAAGACACCTTACATACTGCTGACTTCCACCGACGACCAGCGACTGCGTCATGAAGCCTTTGAGGCGGGCGTCACCGAAATCCAGGAACGCACCGACGCCAAGGAACTTACTGACCGGTTGAGCCGCTTTTTCCTGGATGAGCAGGAGGAAGTGCACGGCAAGGTACTGTACATCGAAGATAGCCAGGTGGCGGCGCATATTATTATCAAACTGCTGCTGCAGATGAACCTGCACGTGGATCACTTCCAACTGGCCGATGAGGCGCTGGCGGCCTTCGAGAAGGAGGATTATGACCTCATCATCAGCGACATTCTGTTGGGGGGTTCCATCAGCGGCGTTGGCCTGGTGAACCGGGTACGCAATTTGACCACCCCGAAACGCCGCGTGCCGATTCTTGCGCTTTCCGGCGTGGACGATCCCTCGCGCCGCATCGAATTGTTCCGTTTGGGTGTCAATGACTACATCACCAAACCGCCGTTGGAAGAGGAAGTACGCGCGCGGGTACGCAATTTAATTATCAACAAGCAGTTGCTGGACCAGGTGGAAAAGCAGTCGCATCAGCTTTACCAGATGGCGATGAAAGATCAGCTTACCGGACTCTACAACCGCAACTCCCTGCGGGAATTCGCGCCCAAGTATTTCAGCAATGCTGCGCGCTACGATTATCCCCTGAGCCTGCTGGTGATTGATCTGGATCACTTCAAGAACATCAACGACAACCACGGCCACCTGGCTGGAGACAATGTGCTGGCACAGACCGGTGAGATGCTGCGCCAGGCCTGCCGTGACGGCGATCTGGCGGCGCGTGTGGGCGGCGAGGAATTCGTGGTGCTGCTGAATCACTGCGAGGCGGATGATGCCCACCGCCGCGCCCAGGATATTTGCCGGGCTATTGAAGCGCTGCGCCCCGAGGGCGTCACGGTCACCGCCAGCATTGGGGTCACCGCACGGCTCCAAGGCCAGCCGGTAAAATTCGAGGAATTATTCAAGATCGCGGACCACGCCATGTACGAAGCCAAGAAACAGGGCCGTAACCGTGTGGCCTTTGTGCCCTGCACCTGATGCGGGAGAGCGCGGCGCTTTCCGGACTTGGATTGATGGGTTGCAGTCTTGCTAGCTTGATGCTTTAAGAAGTGATGCCGGTTACGGCCAGGCCGTCAGCAGGAATGCCATCACCAGCACGGCCAGCAGACGATGACCGGTATCCACCAGCCAGCCGGCAACTTTGCGCCGCGAGATGAGCGTGTCCACCAGTGAAGGCGCGGCCGTGAAACCCAGCCACAACAGCGCTGCCACAATCAGCGCGGTGCCCAGACCGGCATTATGCCCCACGTATATCAGGCACAGCGCCAAAACGAGGGCTTGCAGGATACTGCAGACCAGCGCCACCAGGTAGCGCTGCCAGCGGCCGCCGGATTCCAGGTCCTGCAATACATGCGGATTGGCCTTGAGCCACAGTGGACCGAAGGTGAACGGCAGATACCACACGGCCCCGACGATGAACCCGCCGATACCGGCCACCGCCACGGCTGCATAATTAATTTGCACTAACATGCGTTTCTCCCGCTGACTTGCATCGAAGTATGGCAGCGGTTCCAGGCTGCCTGTCTATGCGGAATACCGAAATTCAACGGATGAATTTCGATCGCCCATTATCCCCGCTGCCGATGTGCGCTTCACGGTTCTTGATGAGTATGCCAGCATAATAAGAGATGTAATAACCCGCCAACAGGAAGTAGATTCCCAGAGTCAGGGGGCTGCGCTCGTAGCGGGTGAACCCACCCATCCCCGAGGCTGAGTTTTGCACGCTCTGACGCACGCCAGCGTGAATCATGGGATACAACACCACGAACCGGTAAATGAGCCGGCCGATGAAAAGCGCTGTCACGGTCATGCCGATGTAGGCGTTGGGAGTGAAAAACCTGCCCTCGGGGGTGACCTCAAATAGCGTGTGGGCGGTGGCGTACTGCGCCAATCCCAGGCCGATGACCGCGCCGAGGACCGCTGCAGCAAAGCTCTTGGTGGAGGCGTAAGGCGACAGCAGCAGCACCAGGCAGAACCCACCCAGCACCAGCATGCGGAAGATCATTCTATTCTTGCGCAGCAATTGCCTGCCGAAATTCCGCTGGAAGCGGCGGTAAAGCACGAACAGCACCAGGGCTGCGATCAGGAGTGTGTTACCGATATTGGCGATGGATGGATGCATGTCTGTGTCTTTTTGTGCGCGCCGCGCACTCTAGCATGCGCAGTTCATTTCAGGAATCGTTGCCGATGATCAACAGTTGCGTGCCTTCAGGTGCAGTCAGCGACACCCCGGCCGCTGGCGACGTTGCCGCCGGCGTGACTGGGATGTTGCGTTGCAGCAGCTGCTGGGCGAGGTCTTCAGGCCGGGTGTGCACAAACACCATCAGCGGCCGGCCGGGCGTGGCGGATTCCTGCAGCCCAAGATTCAGCCCGCCGGTGGCGAGCCGCACGCGATGCGGCTGTTTCACATCCGGCCCGGCGTTTATCAAGCCCAGTTGTTCCCAAAACCGGCAACTGGCCTGCAGATTCCGCACCGGCAGACGGTATTCATCGAAGTAACCGCACAGGGCGCCGCTCACCCGCGTGTTCACGGGCGAGCAGGTCCGGGCCTCCAGCAGCGTGATCATCTGCCGATCGGGATCATAGAAACCCGCCTCATTGAACTGGTCTTCGCCCAGTTTGCAGAATTCGAACTGGATGCCCAGCGTTTCGAACTCAGCCACTTGCCTGCGTAGCTGCGGCTGCACGAAGGTGAGCGAGGGTGAAGGGAAAGCCTGCTGGTGCAAACCCAAGTACACATGGCCATCGGTAAGTACCGCATAGGGATGGGTCCAGACGTCGTTGACGGGCGCCCGCTCGAACCCCAGGCGCATATAGAAATCCAGGGAAGCCAGGATATCCGCTGTTTGGATGCTGATTTCCAGGAAGTTGCCGAGCATGCCGTGACGTTCAGTCCGCGAGGCGCGCCATGACCAGATCGGCAAGCGCGCGTATATGATCAGCGCGGTCATTGAGCGCCGGGATGTAGCGCAGCGCTTGGCCACCCGCTGCCTGGAAAGTTTCCGCGTAACGCAGGGCGATTTCCTCCAACGTTTCGAGACAGTCGGCGGCAAAACCCGGACAAATAACGTCTATATTTTTCAGGCCGCGGGCCGCCAATTCCTGCAGGGTGATATCCGTGTAAGGCGTAAGCCATTCGGCCTTGCCGAAGCGCGACTGGAAAGTCAGTTGCCAGTCATGCTCACGCAGCTCCAATGCGCTTGCCAGTTGGCGTGCGGTCAGTGCGCACTGGTCCGCGTAAGGATCACCCCTGCGCACCACCTGTTTGGGGATGCCGTGGAAGGACATCAACAGCATCCGCCCGCGGCCATGCTTTTCCCAGTAGTCGCGGACGTTGGCAGCCAGGGCGTTGATATAAGCCGGATGACCGGCATAACCCTCAATGCAGAGGAGCGGCGGCGAGGCCAGGCATTTCAATCGGGCCACCGTGGAACCGACGGTGGCGCGGGCGTATTGCGGATACAGCGGCAACACCACGATGCGGGTGACACCTTCGCCGGCAAGCTCCAGCAACGCTTCGGGCAGCGAGGGATTGCCGTAGCGCATGCCGAGCGCCAGCGGCAGCCTCCAGCCGGTGCGCGTTTCCAATTCCTTGCGAAGCGCCGCCGCAATGGCTTGGCTATGCATCAGCAGCGGCGATCCCTCGGGCGTCCAGATGCGTGCGTAGGCTTCGGCGGAGCGCTTCGGCCGGAACGGCAATACCACGGCATGCAGAAGCGGCCACCATAGGAGGCGGGGCAGATCCACCACCCAGGGGTCCGAAAGAAACTCGGCGAGATAGCGGCGCAGCGCCGCCGGCGTGGGCGCATCCGGCGTCCCCAGATTGGTGACCAGCACGCCCGTCTGCGGGTTTGGGTCGCGTGATTGTTGGGTGGATGCCGGCATCGGTATGAAAAATCAAGGTGTTGATGATTATGGCATGAGCATCATGGGGCGCGCTTGCCCCGGGATCCGCCGGAATTTAATGCATGGATTTCGGGGTATATTTACCTTGGGGTCGAAAGCTCCCTGGGAACAAGGAAAATCCTGGTGAACCCTCAATTTAGGTAATCCATTAGGAGTCAGCCATGTCCGTTCTAAAAGATTTCCAAGCCTTCGTCATGCGCGGCAATGTGGTGGATATGGCCGTGGGTATCATCATCGGCGCGGCCTTCGGCGCCATCGTCAAATCGCTGGTGGACGATGTCATCATGCCGCCCATCGGACTGGCACTCGGCAACGTGGATTTTTCCAACCTGTTCGTGGTGCTCAAGGACGGCGCCAAGCTGCCACCGCCCTATGCCACCATCGCCCAGGCACATGCGGCCGGTGCGGTGACTCTGAATTATGGTTTGTTCATCAACACCGTCATCACCTTCATCATCGTCGCCATCGCGGTATTCATTCTCATCCGCGCCATGATGCATTTGCAAAACCGGCTTATCAAGCCGGTGACGGCGGCGCCCACCACCAAGGAATGTCCGCAGTGCTGTTCCGCCATCAACATCCATGCCAAGCGTTGCCCGAATTGCACTTCGAACGTGTGATTTGAATCACGGACAGAACACCCCGCTGCTGTGAAAACAGCAGCGGGGTTTTGTTTTCAGATCTCCGACCGTTCGTATCGGGTATGTTTACTGTGCTTGCGGAAGATGCTGCAGGAACGCCCGCTTGGCCGCTATGGTTTCAATTGCAGCGCAGGGTCACGCCTATGGATAACACTCGTGGAGGGCCGGAGTAGAAGTCGAAATCACCACTCGCGGAAATCAGCCCAACACGGCTGATATTGACGGCGCCTGCAGGGTATGGCGCCAGAACCAGGAAGAATGATATACTCTTTACCATCTGTATATCTATGGGGTACGCGCGATGCAAGTCTCAAAATGGGGTAACAGTTTGGCGGTTCGCCTTCCCGTGACGGTGGTTGACGCCCTTGGACTGAAAGAAGGCGATCAGGTCGAAATTCAGGTCGCGGGCAAGCAGGCGTTTGCCGTGGCCAGGGCTCCCGGCACGCGCGAGCTATTGGCGCGGCTGCGGAAGTTCCGCGGTCGGCTGCCCGCTACCTTCAAGTTCGATCGTCTCGAGGCGAATGAGCGCCGCTGACTCATTTTTCGACACCAGCGTACTGCTGTACCTGCTGTCGCAGGATTCCAACAAGGCCGACCGAGTCGAACAGCTGCTGGCAGAGCGAGGCACGATCAGCGTTCAGGTCTTGAACGAATTCGCGGCCGTCGCCATGCGCAAACTGAAAATGCCGCTCAGCGAGGTGCGAGAAATCCTCGGCACGCTCAGAGCCATCTGTAACGTAGAACCGGTCACGGTGGCGACACACGATCGAGGTCTGGCAATTAACGAGCGCTACGGATTCTCGCTGTATGACTCAATGCTGGTCGCAGCAGCACTACTAGCGGACAGCAAGGCGCTCTACTCGGAGGATCTGCAGCACGGCCAGGTAATTGATGGTCAGTTGCGCGTTGTCAATCCATTCCTCAAGCGCTAAATTGATCTTCGCACTGCGACCACCGGCGTGTCTTTGGTTATTACCCCATTTTGGGTGTGGTGATAATCCGGGCAAGCTCATGCCGGGTAGTTCCTAACACAAACAAGGAGCGGACCAGAAGATCCAGAGACACGCTGGGGTCGCCGGATTCCATCTTGGCGACACGGGATTGACTGGAATGCAATCGGCGCGCCAGTTCAAATTGGGTCAGCGACTTCACCTCGCGGCGTTCGCGCAACTTGCGTCCCAGCTGGAGCTTGAGATCAAGATAACGAGACTCGGCAGGTGTCAACGCCAGAAATTCATCGGTGGATCCGATTTTCCAGCCTTGGCGTTCCAGCCGTTCTTTTGTGACTTTATTCATTGTCGTACTGCCTCATCCTGCGTTTGCAGGTATCAATTACTGCGCGGGGTGTCTGGACCGATTTCTTCTTGAACACTTCCAGAATCACGATGGCGTCCGTATCAATCCGATACACAATCCTCCAGGCCGCTTCCACATCCAGCACCCGCAGTTCATGACAGCGGGCGCCGATTGACGGCATCGGCCGCGAATGTGGCAGCGACAAGCGATCGCCGCACTGCAGGCGCCGCAGCAGAAACCCGGCCTCCAGTCTGGCTTCCGGCGAAAACGGCGGGGTTTTGATCTCCGCATGCAGCCAGATGAGAGGCTTGTCGGTCATGTCATGGAGTAGCATATGTCATTAATGACATATTTACCAGTACCGCACCAGTTTCCAACATCGGCGCCAGCTAATCCCGGCACACTTGGGGGAGCAGGCCCTTCCAACCACCGTAAGACTTGCCGCCCCCACTGTCCGCAGTGCTGCTCAAGCATCAACATCAACGCCAAACGTTGCCCGAATTGCACCTCCAACATTTGATGTGAATCGTGGACATAAACCCCGCTGCTGATTTCACAGCAGCGGGGTTTGCTTTTCAAAACGACTTGCTCAGCGTTCCAGAATGGCAGTCACGCCCATGCCACCGCCGGTACAGATGGAGATCAGACCGCGGCCCTTGCCTTTCTGCGCCAGCAACTTGGCGAGACCCGCGACAATGCGTCCGCCGGTGGCGCCGAAGGGATGACCCAGCGCCACGCTTCCGCCTTTCACGTTCAATTTGCTGCGATCAATGGAGCCGAGCGCGGCTTTGCGACCGAGACGTGTGCGGCAGTAGTCTTCCGACTCCCAGGCCTTGAGTGTGCACAGTACCTGCGCGGCAAACGCTTCGTGGATTTCATAGAAATCAAAATCCTGGAGTTTGAGGCCGGCGGCGTCCAACATCTTCGGAACGGCATACGTGGGTGCCATGAGCAGACCTTCCCGGTAAATGCTGCTGATGGAGGAGAAGTCCACCGCCGCCACCGCAAAGTGTGTGAGATAGGCTTGCACCGGAATACCGTGGGCTTTGGCCCATGCGTCGCTCGCCAGCAATACGGCCGAGGCACCGTCGGTGAGCGGCGTGGAATTGCCGGCGGTGAGCGTGCCACCGCCGGTTTTGTCGAACACCGGTTTGAGTTTGGCGAGTTTTTCGAGGGTGGTATCGGCGCGCACATTGTTGTCATGGTCCGCGCCGTTGAAAGGTATCACCAGATCCTGGTAGAAGCCTTCTTTCCAGGCCGCTGCGGCCTTCATGTGGCTCGCATACGCCAGTTCATCCTCTTCATGTTGGGTGAGCTTCCACTCCTTGGCCATGAGTTCACAGTGCTGGCCCATGGACAGGCCGGTGCGCGACTCGCTCACCGCCGGGAAATGGGGTTTCAGGTCGCTGGGACGCCAGCGCGAAATCGCCTTGAGACGCTGGCCAAAGGTACGGGCGCGGTTCAGGTCCAGCAGAATCTGCTGATAGTGACGGCCGAAAACGATGGGCACGTCGCTGGCGGAATCCACGCCGGCGGCGATGGCGGAATCCAGTTCGCCCACGGCAATGCGCGTGCCCAGCTCGATGGCGGTGGACAGTGAAGTGCCGCAGGCCCGGTCCAGATTGTGCGCGGGCGTGTGCGGATGCAGACCGCTTCCCAGCACCGCTTCGCGCGTCATGCTCCAGTCGCGGGAATGCTTCATCACCGCACCGGCGGCCGCATCTCCCAGGGTTTCGCCCTTGAGATTGTATTTGTCCACCAGTGCCTTGAGGGTAGCACTCAACATTTCCAGATTGCCGAGGCGCATGTAATGGGTGTTATTGCGGCAGAAGGGAATACGCACGCCGCCGAGAACGGCGATGGGACGGGGCAGATTGATCATGGAACTCTCCTGTTGAAGCGGCGCGGCAGAAGCTGTGAACGAAACATGATGCCACAGCCCGCTCCTGTTATTATCCACCCGCCGTCAAGTACGTGCCTATGCGCTGCGGCGCTTCAATACTCTATGCAGCCATGCGTTCCCCACCACAACGATCCATCAAAGGCCGGTATCACACCCGTACGCCGCTGGCCATGGCTGCGCACCGAGGCGCTTGCCACCTTGGCGCTCGCCGGGCCGCTGATCATTCACAACCTGGCGCTGGTAGGCATGGGACTCACCGACACCATCATGGCGGGACTCCTGGGCGCGAACACCCTGGCCGCCGTGGCGGTGGGTTCAAATCTCTGGGCACCGGTGTTTTTGTTTGCGATGGGTGTGCTCATGGCGCAATCGCCCACCACCGCACACTTGTACGGCGCCGGCAGGAGCCGTGAGATCGGTCACTACACGCGGCAAATGGCGTGGCTGTCGCAGGTGCTCGGCTGGGGTGGGTTTTTTCTGTTGCGGCACACCACCTCCTTCATGCGCGACATCCATATCGAATCCGCCATCATTCCCAATGCCAGCGCCTATCTCGATGCCCTCGCCTGGGGCATGCCCGGTGTCTGTCTGTACCAGACGCTGCGTTTCACCAGCGAAGGTATCGGTCATACACGACCGTTGCTGGCGATTGCCTTGGGCGCGCTGGCCGTCAACGGCATGCTCGATTACGTACTGATGTACGGCAAACTGGGATTACCTGCGCTGGGCGCCGTCGGTTGCGGTTATGCCACCGCCACCAGCCAGTGGCTGATGTTTTTGGCGCTGTGGTTATATATGCGCCGCCGCACACTCTACCGTGCGTTGGAAATATTCAAGCACTTCGAATGGCCGCAGTGGACGCCGCAGCGGGAATTGATCTGGCTGGGCGTACCCATCGCCATCGGCATCTTCATGGAATCATCGCTATTCGCGGGTGTGGGTCTGATGATGGGCACGCTCGGCACCGACATCGTGGCCGCGCATCAGATCGCGCTCAACTACGCGTCTTTTGTATTCATGGTGCCCATGAGCATCGCGCTTGCCATTTCGGTGCGCGTGGGGCACGCGCTCGGTCGCGGTGATCCGACAGGCGCGCGCCTCGCGGGGTTCGCGGGCATCGGCCTGTGCGCCTGCTTCGAACTGCTGTCGGCGCTCAGCATGCTGCTGTTCCCACGGCTCATCGTGGATGTCTATACCCGCGACGCCGGTGTGGCGCACATTGCCGTGAGCCTGTTGTATATCGGCGCCCTCTTCCAGCTTTCCGACGGCCTGCAGACCAGTGCCGCCGGTGCGCTGCGCGGCTACAAGGACACGCGCATCCCCATGATCATCACCATCATCGCTTACTGGCTGGTGGGCTTTCCCCTGGCGTGGCTGTTCGGCATCCCGCTGCACCTGGGTCCGCAAATGATCTGGGCGGGTTTCATCGCCGGACTCACGGTGGCGGCGGCGTTGCTGCTACGGCGTTTCCTGCGATTGAGCCGTAGAACATTGTCATTGACGATACAACCGTAAGTTGTCGGTGAACGCAGCGAATTTCAAGTCATAATTGCGGAGTGTTGAGTTTCGGCTGCACCTCAATCAACTATAAGCTATTCTTTTGTGGGAGCGATCGTCCCGGCTGGTGGGAGCGGTCGTACCGACCGCGATTCCTCAACCATCGCGGCGAGTATCCCCGCTCCCACAATTTTCTTGGGTACGTGGACCGCCATTCTAATTCCTCCATGGAGGCAAACAATGCTTAAGACACCTGCTTATGCCGCCAACAGCGCCAAGGCGCCGCTCGAGCCCTTCAGCATCGAGCGGCGCGAACCCCGCGCCCATGAAGTGCTGATCAACATCCGTTACTGCGGCATCTGTCATTCGGACGTTCACCAGGCCCGCGACGAGTGGGGCCGCGGCATCTTTCCCATGGTGCCGGGACACGAGATTGTGGGCACCATCGCAAAGCTCGGGGACAAAGTCACCCAATGGAAAGCAGGCGACACCGTCGGGATCGGCTGCTTCGTGGATTCCTGCCGCGAGTGCGAAGCCTGCCGGGCCGGCGAGCAGCAGTTTTGCGAACAGGGCGCGACCTTCACCTACAACAGCTACGAGCGGGACGGCAAAACCCCGACCTACGGCGGATATTCCACGCGCATGGTGGTGAACCAGGACTATGTGCTGCGGATTCCAGAGGGCATTCCGCTGGAGCGCGCCGCGCCGCTGCTGTGCGCCGGTATCACCACCTACTCACCGCTGCGGCATTTCGCGGTACGCACCGGCAGCCGGGTCGGGGTCGTGGGACTCGGCGGCCTGGGCCACATGGCGGTGAAACTTGCCCACGCCATGGGCGCACAGGTGACCGTGCTCAGTCATTCACCGGACAAGCGCCAGGATGCGCTGCGGCTGGGGGCCGATGATTTTATAGCCACCCGCGATGCGCAGGTCTTCACCCAGCATGCCAAGCGCTTCGACTTCATGCTCGATACGGTCTCCGCACAGCATGACTACAACGCCTATCTGGGGTTGCTGCGCCGGGATGGCACGCTGGTACTGGTGGGCTTGCCGGAACCCTCGCCGCTCTCGGCCGGCGCGCTCATCATGGGACGCCGGCGGCTGGCCGGTTCGCTCATCGGCGGCATCCGCGAAACCCAGGAGATGCTGGATTTCTGCGCACAACATGCCGTGGCCTCGGATGTGGAAGTGATCCCGATTCAGCAACTCAACCAGGCCTATGACCGCTTGGTGCGGGGCGACGTGCGTTACCGTTTTGTCATCGACATCGCCTCGCTGAAGCGGACCGGGCCAAATTGAAAACTTCGGATGCCAGACACGCCATGCTGCCAAAGCGTAAATTAGGGACACAGGGACTCGCGGTCTCCGCTCTGGGACTCGGCTGTATGGGCATGAGCCAGTCGTACGGCATGCCCGACAATCGGGAATCGCTGGCCACGCTGCAGCGCGCCATCGATCTCGGCTGCACGTTCTTCGACACCGCCGAAGTGTACGGGCCGTTTGTCAATGAGCAACTGCTGGGACGTGCGCTGCAGGGGCGCCGGGAGCAGGTGATCCTGGCCACCAAGTTCGGCTTTCGCATCGAGGACGGAAAGTCCGTGGGAACAGATAGTCGTCCAGCGCATGTCCGTCAGGTAGTGGAAGCTTCGCTGCGGCGGCTGCAGACGGACCATATTGATCTTCTCTATCAGCACCGTGTGGATAGAAATGTGCCCATCGAGGACGTGGCCGGCACCGTCGCCGCTCTGATTCGCCAGGGCAAGGTGCGGTACTTCGGGCTGTCGGAAGCGGGCGAGAACACCATCCGCCGAGCCCACGCGGTGCAGCCGGTGTCCGCCCTGCAAAGCGAATACTCGCTGTGGGAACGCAACCTGGAGCCGCGCATCATTCCACTGCTCCGGGAACTCGGCATCGGGCTGGTGCCGTTTGCACCCCTGGGACGCGGATTCCTCACCGGCAGCGCGAAGCGCGCCGAAGACTATCCTCCAGACGATTTCCGCCGCGAGGATCCGCGGTTTCAAGGCGCCAATTTCGACGCCAATATGCGGGCCGCGGGCAAGATCCGGGATCTCGCAACGCGTCACGGCGCCACGCCTTCGCAAATTGCCCTCGCCTGGTTGCTGCACAAGGGCGATGACATCGTGCCGATCCCAGGCACCAAACATCTCCGCTATCTGGAAGAAAATCTGGCGGCGGCCAGCCTGAAACTCAGCGTGGATGACATGTGCGAACTGGACGCCACCCTGCCTGCGGGCGCCGTGGCAGGTCCCCGTTACAACCCCGAACGCATGGCGTCGGTCGATCGCTGACTTCGCTCCAGATTAAATCTGTATCAGACGAGCACAATCCCATAATGTGAATCGTCCCGGCTGATCAGGCATCAGCCGGTCAAATCCAGAGAATTCAAATCTCCGTCAGTGCTGCGGCATCTGCTCAGTTTCCGGCATGGCGGATGAATGCTGTTCCATGATGCACCACTTGCCATGCTGTTTCTGGTAGACAAAGGTATACCGGGCATGGACTTCCTCGGGCTTGCCATCCTTGACTACGTGAAAGGTATACAAACCGGAATTGACAGCCGTATTGGCGCCGAGAACACGAATATAGGCTTTGTCGATCTGCCCCACCGGCTTAAGCTGCAGGAAGTGCTCGAAATAATCGGCGATCTCGCGGCGGTTGCTGCGGATGCTGTTGGACAGGGTTGGAATAAGCACGCCGCCGGATTCGCAGTAGAGCGCAGCGACCTTCTCCGCGCTCCCGGTTTTCAGTGCGGCGTTCCAGAGTGCAAACTGTTTCGCGACAAATGCCGGGCTGGGCATATGGCTGTCTTTTGCAAAAGCCATGGCGGGCATCGCCGCAATGCTTATAAGAAAAACCGTGGACACGATGCTCGAAGTTTTCATGTTCCCTCCAATTGAATTGTATGGGCGTCCGAAGATAAAACGGACAATGATCGTTGATGATTATTGTCCTCATTTATAAACACCGTTTTTCATACTATCGCTTGATTCGCGGCTTCGCCGGTTTTGCGCAGCACGCTCGTATCCTGTCCCCAGATTCCATAGCTCAGAAGCGACAGCAGCACGCCGCCGGCCACATACAGGGCCGGCGCCATGGCATTGCCCGTCACGCCGATAATCGCGGTGATGAAGAACGGCGCCAGCCCGCCAAACAGCATCACGCTGAAATTGTAGATCAGCGCCACGCCGGTGGCGCGCACGCCCACCGGTACCGTCTCCGTCACGGCGGTCGGGTAGGGTCCCCAGACAAACGCCATGCACAGCGTTGCGACCAATTGAAGAATGAGGTAATTGCCGAAACTGGGGGCGTGCAGGACCCGGTTCGTGAGCGCCAGCACCGCCAGGGCGTACAGAATCATGGCTGTCACCAGCATGCGCTTGCGCCCCCAGCGGTCCGAGAGATACCCGGTGAGCGGGCAGAGCGCCGTCAGCACCACACCACACAGCATGGTCGGCAGACTGGACTGCGCCAGGGACAGATGCAATTCCCTGACCGCAAAAATCGGCATGTAAATGTAGGTTACATAGAACGGAACCGTGGCCGCCACCGTCAGACCGAAACCGCTCAACAGACTTCTGCGCGCGCCGATCAAGCCGGTTTTGATGTCAGCCGCCGTAGGGCTCGGGTGGGCATGCCGGTAAGCGGAAAATTCCGGCGACTCCTGCAGCCGTCGGCGGATGTAAAAACCCACGGGCCCCACCAGGATTCCGAACAGGAACGGGATGCGCCAGCCCCAGCTGTGGAGCGCCGCCAGCGACAGCTGGGCGCTCAGCACATACACCGCCAAACCTGCGAGGGTGACGGCCAGCGCCTGCGAACACATTTGGAAGCTGCCGTAGAATCCCCGCCGCCCGGCGGGTGCGTATTCCACCAGCAGCGCCGTGGCACTGGAAAATTCACCGCCGGCTGAAAACCCCTGCAGGATACGCGCGCCCACGACCAAGAGGGGCGCCGCGAGCCCGATGCTGGCATAGCCCGGAATGAGTCCCAAACCGGCGGTTGCCAAGGCCATTAACAGCACCACCAGGGCGACCGCCCGTTTGCGGCCCACACGGTCGGCATACAGGCCAAAGACGATGCCGCCGACGGGCCGGAAGATGAACGCCACACCGAGGGTGGCGGTGCCGAGCAGCACAGAACCGGCGTGAGATGCGGCTGGAAAGAACTCGCGGGCAATCACCAGGATGAACAGTCCAAAGACGGTGAAATCGAACCATTCGAAAGCATTACCGATGGTCGAGGCCACGACGACTCGGCGCAGCAGAGCGTTGGACGCGGGCTCGAGTCGAGGGGATCGAGTGGTACGCATGCCGGGTGCCGTCTAGGGTTTCAACCCGGTGACAATCGGCACCTGCCAGACCGCATAGCCGTCGGGATCACGAATGCAGGAGGCGATATCGTCGAAACCGGCGTGGGCGTCGCCGGGTTTCATACCCGCCAGTTCCGCCACCGTGGACGCATACCCGTCACGCCAGGATTCAAAAATCGTCGCCATGACATCCCGCGGTACCCGTAGAGTATCCACTGTGACGTAATTGACCGCCAAGTTGCGGATCCCGCGGATATGAAGTTCCCGCCAGGTCCGCCGGCCGATGCGCGGGTCCACGTGCATGTGTTTGCTGAAGCCTGCCATGGCCTGTTGCCAGAATGCATCGAGATCGTGGCGCGTGGGGTAGGCATGAATCATGCCGTAGTCCTCCACCAGCAGATGCAGTCGCCCGCCAGGGCGCGTGACGCGGATGAGTTCCGCGATGACGCGCTCTGGCTCCGGCACCGATTGCAGCATGTGGCGACAGGCGACCAAACCGAAACGATCGTCAGCCAGGTCCAGTGCAAAAGCATCGCCTTCACGGAATTCCAGTCGGGGTACGAGCTGGGGATAGCGTCGCCGCGCGTAGGCCACCTGCTCCGGCAGGATTTCAACGCCCAGCACTTGCGCCTTGGGCAGGTGTTCCGCCAGGCGTGAAGTGAATTCACCGCTGCCGCAACCCACATCCAGAATGTCCGCGTTCGCAGCCAAGCCATAGGTGGCGATCAACTCGTGTTCCTGGGGCCAGATGGCCTCGGTCTGGGCGGCCAGGGTGCGCAACATGGATTCGTCGGCCATGTGCTGTTTTTGGGGGTTCAGGTCGGCGGTCATGGAAGTCATCCGTTGCTGCTCAAGAAGTAATGAGGGGCTGAAAATCTCGTGGGAGCGGCGATCTGTGGGAGCGACGGTCTCCGTCGCGATTGTATTTTCATGATCATCGCGGCCGGTACGGCCGCTCCCACGTTTAGATCGTTACCTGCGCAGATGTTAAAGCCTGCGCTTGCATGCCGATAGGCCCTCCGTTAGCCTCTCGCATCCCTTACCCTCCCATCCCGGAAGGAGCACACCGTGGCCCAGGGCAAATTGCGCAAAGATGCGGGCTTGGTCGGCCTGTTGTTCGTGGGCGTGAGCACCATGATCGGCTCCGGCTGGCTGTTCGGCCCCATGCACGCGGCCCAGGATGCCGGGCCCCTCAGCATCGGTTCCTGGGCCATCGCCGCGCTGGTGGTGGGACTCATCGCCCTGGTCTACGCGGAACTCGGGCCGCTGTTCACCAAGAGCGGCGGCCTGATGTACATGAGTCTCATCACCCATGGCCGGCTGGTGGGCCGCATCTGGAGCTGGATACTGTTTTTGGCCTACGTGTCCATCGCCCCGGTGGAGGCCATGGCGGTGGTGACCTATGCCAACAACTATTTGCCCGGCATGGTGCATCCACACACCGGATTGCTGACCGGCCTGGGCGTTGCGATCTCGGTGCTGGTGCTGGCCCTGCTCACGGCACTCAACTTTTTGATCCTGCGGCTGATTCTTCTGCTCAATACCATCGCCACCTGGATCAAGGTGTGCGCGCCGGTCGGCACCATCATCGTGCTGCTGATCTACTCCCATCATCCCGGGAATCTGTCGGTGCCGGCCCATGCCAGCGGCAATGTCATGCACATGCTCACCGCGATTTCCACTGCCGGTGTGTTTTTCTCCCTGTTCGGTTTCACCCAGGCGATCCAGTTGGCGGGCGAAACGGATAACCCATCGCGCAACATCCCCATTTCCGTGATCGGCACCATTATTATCGGATTCATCGTCTTCGTGCTGGTGCAGTACGCTTTCGTGACGGCCGTGCCGCCGGAGCTGCTGGCGAAGGACGGCTGGGCCGGGCTTAATTTTATCGGCGATGCCGGGCCCATGGCCGGTCTTGCAATAACCATCGGCGCCTCCTTCTGGGCGCTGGCCTTGTATGCCGATGCCATCATCTCGCCGGCATTCTGCGGTTACATCTGGACCACCGCCACCTCGCGCATGCTGATGGCGATCTCCGATGAGAAGCTTGGTCCCGAACAACTCACTCGCATTAACCGGCATGGGGTCCCGTGGGTGGCGTTGATCGTCACCTTCATCATCGGTTTGTTGTTCTTTTTCCCATTTCCTTCCTGGCAAAAACTGGTGGATTACGCCTCCTCCGCCACGGTGTTGTCCTATGGGCTGGGCTGCATCGTGCTATTGCAGATGCGCCGGGTGATGCCGCAGGTGCACCGGCCGTTTAAGTTATGGTGGGCGTGGATCATCGCACCGCTGGCTTTCATTGCCTCCAACTTCGTCATGTTCTGGGCAGGATTTTCCGTGGTCAGCTTTTTGTTTTTAATACTGCTGGTGGCTCTGGTGGTATATCTGATCTATCGTGCACTTAAATCCGGCGAAAAAGATCCTCTCGACTGGCAGCATGCACTTTGGCTGCTCCCGTATTTCGGCGGTATGTGGATACTGGGTTGGATCGGCCCGGTATCCATGGGCGGCATCGGTGCGCTCAACATCTATTGGGACATGCTGGCGGTGGCGGTGTTGAGCCTGGTTATCCTCTATATCGCCTTGAATACCAGCGTCAGCGCCGAACGCTCGCACGCGTATTACGCCGACATCCTCAAGGCCGACGCCTGACGGACGCCAGACGACTGCGCTGGTTGGATTGCTCGCGATTCTGTGAAGCCTGCGGCGCCGTCAGCCTTAGATTGGGCTTGCCCGGCATCAATCGGTATCGAATTGCTGCCACCAGTGGGCGGGCGGCGGCTGTGGCGTCGCCGGCACGGGCATGTGAGCGGCCGCCGGCAGCACGCGATACAGCATCATGGGTTCCTCGGCTTTGACTTTGAAAATTTTCTCGAAGTACGGTGGCTGCGGTAGGGGCAGAAATTTCCTGTTCTCCGGCTGGTCGCTGGGACCAAGATATTTGGTGTTCACCAGCACATAGGCGCCGGGTTTGATCTCACCGCGGTGAATCTCCGCGTAAAGTTCGCGGCTGGAGCGTACATAAGGCATGGGCGCGCCCAGCACGTAGAGCGTCATGGGTCGCGGCCATTGGAAACTCACCACCTGCCCGGGTGCTTTCGCCACCACCGCCTTAATCTGTTGGTAACCCGCGAGGCCGCCGATGCGCCGATCATGGAACGGCAGCCAGGCAATCACCAACACTCCGAACAGCAGTATGAATGCCGCCGCCCAGATTTGCAGCGCTGCCCGCATCCATCCGCTCCAGCGTCCGCGGAACAGCATGGATACCGCGGCCAGCGCCAGCAATGCCATGGCCGGCGCCGCCGGCAAAATGTATTTGCTCTGCTTGGACGCCGAAATGGTGAAGAACAGCAGCGTCCACAACGCCCATGTCAGCAGCACGCGCCAGCGGAATTCGCGGATGTGACGGAAGCCGAAATAGATTCCAAACGGCAACAGCAGCGACAACGGAAACAGATCGCCCCAGACGGTCTGCGCATACATCCACCAGGGTTGCAGATGATCGAACCCCACCAGGAAGCGGGTGAAATTCTGATATACCAGCACCGCGCGCACGAATTCCCAGTTCACCGTCAGACCGGCGGCGATATACCAGGGCACAATGCCGAGCAGCGCCAGCGCCAGCCCGCGCATGGGCGCCAGGCGCCAGCCTTCCCTGAAGATCCAAGCGCTGCGTATGCCCATGTCACGGCCCGCGCTCATCACCGGTTGGGCGCTCACGAAGGCCGACACTATGATTTCAATAGCCATGGCCGGCAGGGTGATGGCCAAACCCACCGGACCCTTCGCGGCCGTGGCCAGCAGCACCCCCAGCCACAGTTCCCAGGGAAAGCCGCGGCGCATGGGGTCGGTGCGCAAACGCACAAAGCCGCTGAAAGCGATGAGCGTTCCCAGAATCAGCAGGCTGTCGGATTGAGCGGTAAAGAAATTGTAGAGAATCGCCGGCAGCGCCGCGGCGGTGAGTGCCAGCAGCCAACGCGGCCACTGGGGAAACAGTTCTTTCTGCAGGCGAACCAGCCACCATACCCACAACAGCAAGCCGATATAACCCGGCAGCCGGATGGCGGCCAGCAGCGGCAGACCGCTGAGTTTGCCGGCGATGCCCAGCCAGAAATACAGCGGCGGATACTCGATGTAGGGCACGCCGTTCTTGATCGGGATCAGCCATTCGCCGCGCGCCAGCATCTCGCGCACGGCCTCTGCAAAGCGCGGCTCCATGGAGGGTACCGGCCCATGATTGAACAACGCCAGCGCGTAAATCACGGCCAGCGTCACGAATAACAAATTAAGCGGATTATATTTTCTCAAGGGCTGCATCAATACCACCTTCCGCGAACCCAATACCACGGTCATCATAGCAAGTCTTTTCCGTGCGAAGATGCCTCGCATGAATTACCGCCATGGGTTTCACGCCGGCAATTTTGCCGATGTGATGAAGCACACGCTGCTGATCATCCTGCTGGAAGCGTTGAACCGTAAAGCCGCCGCCTGGTGCTATTTCGATACCCATGCGGGTGCCGGCTGTTACGACCTCAAGAAACAGGCGGCGATAACAACCACCGAAGCAGCCGACGGCATCGGCCGGCTGTGGCCACAGCGGAATGACGCACCGGCTCCGGTGCAGCAACTGTGCGCCATTGTTGCTGGGGTGAATCCGGCACTCGCGCCGGGTGCTGTGCCGCGATTCTATCCAGGCTCGCCTTCGATTGCCGCGGTGTTGGCGCGACCCCAGGACCGGCTGGTGCTGGCAGAGCTGCATCCCCAGGAGCAACGCCTGCTGCGGAACCAGTTCCACGCTGATCCGCGCGTGGCGGTGCATGATCGTGACGGTTATGAAATGCTCACGGCACTGGTGCCGCCGTCCGAACGTCGCGGTCTGGCGCTCATGGACCCACCCTTCGAACAGCCGGATGAATTCAATGCACTGCTTGAAGCCTTGCGCAGCGCGCACACCCGCTGGTCCAACGGCGTGTATGCACTGTGGTATCCCATGAAGGACGACAGTGCCGTGAGCCGTTTCTACCGCCAGCTGTCGGCATCCGGTATGCCACCTATGCTGGTGGCGGAATTTCGCGTGGCGCGAGCGGCCGCCGGACTTTTCTCAGCCTGCGGCATGCTGGTGGTCAATCCACCCTGGCAAAGTGAAAAGACCATCGGTGAAGCCCTGCGGTTTCTGTCGGGTGTGCTGGCCCAAGGCCACGCTGACAGCCGCTTGCACTGGCTGCCATCAGCAACGCAGGCGTGAATATTCTGGCGTTGGTCTGGCCGCATTGATGTTTACGTGAGCGGCGGGTCGCGGATAAAACTGCAAGTTTGACAAATGACTAAAGGTCATCTAAGAATGGCCAGCAATCGTACCCAGGGGGATGCTATGGCGCTCAGCAGCCGGGCTATGACAGCCGACCAAAAGCAGTTGCGTCGGGCTTCCATACTGACAGTGGCGCTGGCGCGTTTCGCCGATACCCCCTACAACGAGCTCACCATGGACCGTATTGCCGCCGATGCGGCCGTGGCCAAGGGCACCCTGTATCTGTACTTTCGCAGCAAGGAAGAACTGTTCCTGGCGCTTTACGAAGACGAGCTCGCTCGCTGGTTCGATGAACTGGACGCCTCTCTGGAAAAAAATCGCCGCGCGGCCAGCTTCGACAATGTCGTGCAGCTGCTGTGCGATTCGCTCAAGAACCGACCCATGTTTCTGCGGCTCATCGCCATAGTGCACACCGTGCTTGAACGCAATGTGGACTGGGCCACGGTGCGCCGTTTCAAAACACACATGAAGGAACGCGTGTTGAATACCGGGGCGCTGCTGGAAGCCTCGCTGCCCTTTCTCAAGCCGGCCCAGGGCGCCGACTTATTGCTTAAAATCAACGCACTGGTGATCGGTTTCCAGCACCTGGCTGAGCCTTCCGGTGTGGCTGCGGAAATTCTTAAAGAACCTGATCTGGCGTTGTTCCGCGTGAATCTCACCGAACAACTGCTCAATACCTTGCGGACATTGCTCATGGGGCTGGCTTACCAGGCCAAGTACGGCAGTGAAAAATAGAGCTTCCCTGGACGGAAAAACCGCGCTGATTACCGATGCCTCCAGCGGACTGGGTGCCGAATTCGCACGCCAGCTCGCGGCCATGGGCTGTCACCTGATTCTGGTGGCGCGCCGCGAGGCTCGCCTGCAAGCCCTCCGGCAGGAACTGCTTGCCCGGCACCCGGTCAGTGTGCGGGTGTTGCCGGCGGATTTGTCCGAACCCGATTCGCCACCGACACTCTACGCTGCCATCAAGGCCGCGGGCTTATCCGTCGACATACTTGTCAATAACGCCGGTTATGGTATCTATGGTGAGCACGCGACGATTCCCTGGCCGCAGGAACGGCAGATGCTGATGCTCGACATCCTGGCGGTCATGCAGCTCACCAAGCTGGCGCTCCCCGATATGCTGCAGCGTGATAGCGGCTACATCCTGCAAATCAGCTCTATTGGCGCCTATCAACCCTCGCCGACCTATGCCGCCTACGGTGCTGTCAAAACCTTGGTGCTGCATTTCGGCGAAGCGCTCAATTATGAGCTGCGCAAAACCCAGGTGAGCTGCACGGTATTGTCGCCGGGCGTGACCGCCACGGAATTCCTGCAAGTTGCAGGCCAAAAGCCCACGCTCTACCAGCGGTTGATGATGATGCAAAGTCCCGAGGTGGTGCGCATCGGCCTCAAAGCCATGCTCAGGCGTAAACCGAGCGTGGTGGCCGGGCGGCTGAATGCCCTCATGGTATGGAGCAATCGTTGCCTGCCGCGCCGCTGGTCCACTGCCATCACCTATCGCCTGATGACCCTGCGATGAGGGATTACGCGGCGCATGCGTGAATTGTCTCGCGGCATTTGCCTGCTGCAGCCGCAGGATTACCGGCGCATGCCGTGGAAAAACGGCTTGGGAATGACCACGGAGCTCGCGGTTTCTCCAGTAGGCGCCGGACTCAATGGCAGACCCTTTGATTGGCGCGTGAGCCTTGCCGAGATCGAGACTGGTTGCGAGTTCTCGCTGTTTCCGGGTTATGACCGCAGCATTCTGCTGTCTGAAGGCGCCGGCATGGAACTCAGTTTCGATTCAGCCCCGCCGCAGCGCATCGAACAGCGCTACCAGCCTTTCAATTTCAAGGGTGAATGGCAAACCTATTGCCGCCTGTTGAATGGGCCAGTGCGTGACTTCAACGTGATAAGCGTGCGCGCCAAATTGACGCATGTTTGTGAGGTGGTCACGTCCCTCAGCTCGATTAACTGGCAGCCGCACTCCGGGGTATTACTGATCCATTGTTTCGCGGGTGGACTCATTCTGGAAGGTGCGAACGACAGGCAGATCGAATTGGACACACGGCACACTCTGCTGCTGGAGAAACATGCCAGCAGTCCCAAAAATGTGCTGTTGAAAATCTCTGCCATAGCGATGGATATGGTCGCGGTCATTGTAAAGATCAGCAATTTGTAAATGCTGCGCCCGCCAGTGTGGGGGAAAGGGGTCGGGAGTCTTTTTAAGGTTTGCCCTGCATTTTCCGGGGCCGGCCGCGCGGTCGAAGGGTGGATTCCAGGGACAGCCGCTGGGCAATCCGCGTTTGCCAGCGCGTGCTGCCATACGGCCGGCCACGCCGCACACCGTGCCGCAGGGCTTCCAGCTCTGACGGGGACTCGGCACGATTGACATGACTGAGCCAGTGAGGCGGGCGATCCACCGGCCAGGTGCTCAGGAGGGCCCTTGCCTGCGCGTTACCCCGATAGTGACGCCAGAGGCTGCTCCAACGCCAATTCTCCGCCTGCCGCACCAAGTTCGCGCGTCGAGCATTGCGTTCCACATAGCGCGCCACCGCCAGAAAATGTGCGTCGCTCTGCACTGGGAATGACTTGAAGCGCCCCTGATAAAGCGGTCCGGTCCCCGCAGTGCGGTGCGCGGCATGCCAGCGTTGGGTGTGCGTGACCGTCAGCCAGCGCAGGGTTTCCGAAAGTTCCGCATCACCCCGTGGCCAGAGCAGCAGATGCCAGTGATTGGGCATGACGCAATAAGCGGTGAGACGGATTCCGGAGCGCACGACCGCCTGTTCCAGGACGCGCTCAAAGGCCACGTAGTCCCGGTCTGTTTCGAACAAGGGCAGCCGCCCCACGCGTCGATTCAGCACGTGGTATACAAGGCCGCCACTCGCTATGCGGGGACGCCGAGGCATGGCGCAAGCCTACTCTTGCCCATAACTTTATTCAATAAAAGACTCCCGACCCCCTTTTCTCTCCCTTTTCTCCTAGTGCAGGTGGCTAAAGCATAGCCCAGTTTAAGGATCAGGGAGGTCGGATAAATGGGAAAGTTATCCGGTCAAAGCGCCGGAGACTCATACGCCGGTGAATACCCCCGCGGTAAGAGCCAGCATATATACTGCAGCGGTTCGCATCCTGCTTGTGGATCTATACCGCACGGGCATGAGGAGGATTTATGTTCTGGGTCGTGAGGCAGTTCAAACCCTTTGCCTGTTTTATCGTTCTTGCCATATTCCTTGGAAGCGTGGACGTGCATGCGCTTGGCGCACAGGATATCCAGTTGCATCCGGTTCAAATTCCCAACAATCCCGAGTACTGGCATGACGCAGGTTTCGTCGACATGGTGGGTCCCATGCGACTGCCGACGGATAAAAGCACCGGCGATCATATTGCGGTCTGGGTAAGGATTCCGAAGGACGGCAAGATTACGGTGCAGTGGCTGTCTGACCAGAAACGCTACACGCTCAAGTTTCCACCGGGGACTGTCGCCGACCGTGTCGAAAGCGCCAAAGATGAACAGGAAGCGATGATGACCGTCCATGGCATCGAAGACGTGCGCGGCGCGCGCATCGGCGAGGATGGCCGGATCTGGTTCCATGACTACGAGCCGGTGCCGGGTGAGCCGGTCAAGTGGCTGAAAGGCTACGAATGGTTGCGCTCGGACCCGGTTGGTGACAATCAGGCCGCCGACAGTCTGATCGGGCTTTTTTATCCCGGTGCGCCAGCGAAAGCCAAACAGGAGATGGCTGAGTTTCGTCGCCTCAATCAATGCGGGGTCTGCCATCTGGTCAATCGGCCTGTGCCGACCACAGTGCAAGCGAAGCTCCGAACCCCGGGGGCAAGCACATCAACCTTCATCGATGAATCGGCGCTGCCAATGACTGATGCCGACGGCTTTTATCAGCCGATCACCGTATTAACCGACACCATGGTGATCCGCAATCATCGCCCCTGGGATCTGAATGCGGACGATCCGTTGATTACGGTGATGTGCGGCAAACAGCCAACCAAAGCGATTACCAAAGGCGCTCAGCGGTATTACCAATGCGCGAACAGCGCAGTACCGACGGGAAAGCTGGAGATGGTCGCGGCCTTGAAACGCCAAGACCCGCATGCGCTGCAGGTCTGCGCGGCACGCAAGTACCTTTATGAGCACATGGACGCCGAGGGACAAAAGGTCTTCAAGCGTTTTTATGCGGAGTGCCGGGTTCAGTAATAAACCTTCTAGGCCTCGCGAATACCCAGAATCAGTTTGCGGGCGCGCAGCCGCCAGGATTCAGGCAGCGTGTTGTCGTTGGCGGATTCGGTCAGGAATTGCGCCTGACCGCGGGCGCGGGCGGCAAACAATGCAATCCCGATTTCGTGCACGACGTGCTCAAGCAGGGCGCGTTCTTCCTTTGAATAATGCTCCGAGGGGCGGTGCGCGACGACCACGACGCCGAGCAGGTTGCCACGCACCGTCATGGGGAATGCATAACCGTCCTTGCCGAGCGTGCTGCCGGCATCCAGCAGATTGACTTCGCTGCGTCCCGCGCGCAGCAGCACCGCGACCGGATCATCGACATTGATGTCGTGCGGGTAGTGGGCATGAGGCAGTTGCCGGATGGCTGCATAGCCCGCCTGATTGCGTTCGTACAAGGCCACCCCGGGCGCGCGCGTGTGTTGCTTCAGCAGGTGGATCGCGCGATCGAGCAGGGCGGTTTCATGCTCGATGAAAGCGCAGGATTCCGCGAAGTCTCTGAGGGCCTGTCCGGCTTTGTGCCGGCGCCAGAAGAACAGACGCTCAACCCAGGCATCGAAACGTTTGTGCAGGGCACCGAGCGTGATGCCCAGGGCGAGCGGCACGCCGACCTGCAGTGCCATGCTGGTGTGTTCGCCCAAGGCTGCGTGTTGTGCGATGGCTTCCATGCCGGACAGGATGCCGATGACGACGGTGGTGGTCGCGCCATACACCAGGGTGCGATCGATGACGATGGCAAAATCGATCAGCCGGTAGCGCAACACGCCATACAGGTAGCAGGCAAAGCAAATCGCAAGCAGTAAATTGATGATCAGGCCGCCGGTGGGACTCAATGCCAGCGGCGTCAGATATTGCAACAGCATGTCCGCCACCAGTATCACCGTCGCGGCCATGATCCAGCGCAGACGCAACCGCGACTCGGGTGGAGCATGCCGGTAACCGTTGGCAAGTACCAGAAGCGCCAGCAGGATCAAGGAGATCGCACAAGTCATCATCAGTCCGTACCATTGCGCGACTTGCCAGCCCAGGAAAATCGCGCCAAAGGAACGCGGCACAGACATGATTTCAAGCAGGATTATCAGGACGGTCAGCATGGTTCTGAACGACAGGCGTAACCGGCTGCCCAGGAATGATCCCGCAAGACTCTCCGCGGAGACATACAGACCGATGAGAGACAAGGGGTAGATCACAAAATCGGATGCGATCAAAAACACGAAACCTTCCGTGAGCGAATCACTGAGTATTCCGTTCGATCCGCCCAACATCCACATGAATGCATACAGACTCAATCCCCATGCGCCCCAGTTTCTTCCGCGCCACAACGTAAACAGGCTGAGCATGAGCAGCAGGATATTCTGAATGACCATGAACATCAGGGCGCTGAATCTGCCCGTGGCACCGGTCAGGGATACGCTGGTCACCGGAACGTTCAGGCGGTTTTGACCGCGCTGTATCACCAGCGTATAGCTGCTGCCGATTGCCAGCCGCTGGAACGAGATCAGGGAATTGATTGCCATGCGGGTTTTCGGTGTCATCGCCCGCCAGTCGATGACGTCGCCTTCTTGCAGTCCGTCCGGCAGCGCAAGTCCCCGCATCGCAACGACGGTGAGCTGTCCGGCGCGGGTTCGTTCCACCTGAAATGGCAGCCCTGACGCATTGTTATATTGAAGGATCGGCAGCGCGACTATGACCGCGCCGGCCAGACTGGCGATCAAGAGGATCAGATAACGGCGATTCATCCTGTGACCCCGGTGTCGATACGATGGGCCTAGACATTACCGCAACGCCATGTAATGGGCAAAAGCCTTTGGGAATCTGGTTCCAGTCGAGTCTGATAGTGGGCAATCCAAACTATTGTTTATCGCATGAAGTTCTAGTATCTCCGCTTCAGTACGTCTTTCGAAGGTCAATCCGCATGCAGAGAGGGGTGAAGTAATTCAGATTTATGTGGCGCCTTCAATCCATGTTTCAGCATCGGACCATCCACTTCCTTGAACACGTCTTCCCGCACTTCGATCACGTAGTCCGGCCGGACGCCGATAATCCCCCGATCAAAGGCCGCGTAGTGAGTCTTGCTTAAGGATAGGCCATTCGAGACTTCCGGGTGCCCGTCGGGGCCGGAATCCGGGATGATGTGGGCCGCGTCCAGCAATTCCCAATGCTTGAGCCGGCACATGGCGCAGTGGGTGCAGTAGGCATCCAGCACCCGTTCCCGGAACGAGGCCTGATGCAGCCGGACCTGGACCGCCGCGGAGGATCTGCTGGAAGCCCCGAACTGGGGAGCAGTGGAAGAGGTCGGGGCGCCCAGCGTAGAATTGAATCTCAGACAAGGGAGTAAATCGATGGCCTCTACACCTGAAACGATCCGCGAAAAAGTCCGCGACCTGGCGGAACATCTGCCGCCGAACGCGACGTGGGACGACGTGATGTATCAGGTTGCCGTTCGCCGCTCTGTTGAGCAGGGTCTTAAGGAAAGCGAGGCCGGCCAGACCATTGCCCATGAGGACATTTTGAAAGAGTTCGGCTTGGCCGAATGAGGATTCAGTGGACGCCCGAGGCGCGGGCACAGCTCAGGGCGATACACGAGCACATCGCGCAGGAATCCCCGAAAATTGCGCAGCAGGTTGTCGAACGCCTGCTTTCCCGTTGTGGACGACTCGCCGACCTTCCGCTTAGTGGCAGGAAAGTCGCAGACTACAATCGTGATGACCTGCGCGAACTGCCTGTGCGGCCTTATCGTCTGATTTACCGAGTGATGCGGGAGCAGGTCGATATCATTAGCGTAATGCACGTACGCCGATTATTGCCGCGTGACTGGCGGCGATTAGGTAAACCAGCTCCCGATCAATGACACGCCTGGCTGCCATGAAAACTGAACAACAGAACGAATTGAAATGCACGTTTGAGGATGCCGAGCGCAATCATTTGCTCGACGGCATTCGCATGAGCACGAGAGACAAAATTCAAGCCTTCGAGGACATGCTGGGCTTTGCCTGGAAATCAGGCGCGATCAAGACTCTGCGTGCGTCTGCTGCTGAATACAACACTGACTAGCGTGTGTGTTGGGTTTCCTTCGTCAGCCAAACCTGCATGAATTGCACTTACGGTCCATCCACTTCCCTGAGCACGTCTTCCTGCAACCCGATCAATTAGTCCGGCCGGACGTCGATAATGCCACGAGCAAAAGCGGCGTGGTGAATCCCGCATAAGGATCGGCCATGGGGAACTTATGGAGCCCTATCGGACTCAGAGTTCGGAACGATGTGGGGAGCGTCTTCCGTAATAATGAATCTCAAGCGCTCCGGCGCGCTAAGATGAGCCCCCAGATAAATGTCCCAGCCCCCTTCGTTAAGGAGTCCGACATGCTGCGTCCCATGATGAGATTCGCGCTGATCTTCCTTGCCTCGCTCGTTTTCTCTGCTGCTGCGTTTCCGGCCTCGGACACGGCGGCGACTTCACCGCTGGCAGGGCTTAAATGGCGCTCGATCGGCCCGTCCCGCGGCGGGCGGGTGTTGGCAGTCAGCGGCGTGAAGCAGCAGCCGGAGGTGTTCTATTTCGGTGCCGTGGTGGGCGGCGTGTGGAAGACGGAGGATGCCGGCGCAAGTTGGGAGCCGATCTTCGACAAGGAGCCGATTGCGTCCATCGGTGCGATCGCGGTGGCGCCTTCCGATCCGAATGTGATTTATGTGGGCACCGGGGAATCGGCGCTGCGGGAGGACATCTCATTCGGTGACGGGGTCTACAAGTCCACGGACGCGGGCAAGACCTGGCAGCACATGGGTCTTTCGGACACGCGCCATATCGGCAAGATCATTGTGGATCCCACCAATCCGGATGTGGTGCTGGTGGCGGCGGTGGGTCATGCCTACGGGCCGAATGCCGAGCGCGGCGTGTTCCGCAGCACGGATGGCGGCAAGACCTGGCAGAAAGTGCTTTATGAAAACGATCACACCGGCGCGGTGGACCTGAGTGCCGATCCGACCAATCCGCGCATCGTGTATGCGGCGACCTGGCAGGTGCACGCGGATTAGCGGACGGATACGAACTACAGGATAAATCTTATTTGAAGTGGGTCAATCGGCAATGCAAACTCTTGTGCATATTCTGGTGAAAACCGCCACCACCCAACCGGGCATTGACCGGCCGGGTTAGGCTAACATGACCGTCAGGCGAGATGCTGCTAACGGCCAGAAGCGGCACTTAAATAGGACCGCGGCTTCAAGTTCCAAGTGCAACAGTTAGTGAAGTCTTGGTCCGGAAGAATACCTCATACGGTGTCTTGAATCCCAATCTCTTTCTTGGCCGGTGATTTAGCCGGTGCATGGCATGATCCAGCT
>Ga0307372_10000468_pt1 | contig 72495 bp, 63 predicted proteins | sample OX1MG_FD_202533 | JGI IMG/M metagenome (GOLD analysis project Ga0307372, IMG submission 202533) | Soil microbial communities from Risofladan, Vaasa, Finland - OX-1 | ecosystem: Environmental > Terrestrial > Soil > Coastal area > Acid sulfate soil | place: Finland: Risofladan, Vaasa | collected... | reverse complement strand
ACGCGGAGACCCGCGGAGACCCGCGGAGACCCGCGGAGACCCGCGGAGACCCGCGGAGACCCCGCCGTTCATTTAATACAAACACTGATACAATGATGTCGTGGCGGAAGTTGACATCGGGGGGCTCGTCGACCTCGACCCCGAGTCTCCTGTTCCCCCCTTCGAGCAGGTGAAGGAGCAGATCGTCGCCGCCATCGAGACCGGGAGACTCGCGCCGGCCGACCGGCTCCCCACGGTCCGACAGCTGGCGACCGCTCTCGGCCTGGCTGCCAACACGGTGGCTCGTTCGTATCGCGAGCTTGAGTTGGCGGGGTTGTTCGAGACCCGAGGTCGACACGGCACCTTCGTCGCCACGAGTTCCTCACCCACCCGGAGGCTCGCGGCCCGGGAAGCCAAGAGCTTCGTTCGACACCTCCACGAGCTGGGCATCGGGAACGAGGAGATCCTCGCCATCGTCCGCCGGGAAACGGATCGTCTCGGCGCGCCCAAACCAGTCCGTCGGAAGTCGGCGCCGCGTCGCCGGTGAGAGGTCCACCGGGCCCAGTGGTCCCGGTCGGCGACCCGAGAAGATCGACCGTGTGGCGACAGGGCGGTGCGTATACCATTTCACCTGGACGTGGCCATTAGGCGGTCGGCGCGTCCCCGGGTCGGAAGTCCCTTTTCGGCTCGGCAGCTGGGTTTGTGGGGGTCGAGGGTCCATGTCAAAGTCCGTCGGCATCGAATCACGTTCGATGGAAGGCCCCTGTCGCTCCGCTGGGCGCGTAATTGAGGGCACACCGTGAGATCTCACCGACTGAAACTGGGGGCCGTCGTTGCTGTGGCGGGCTCGGTCATCGCCGGGTCGACACTGATCGGCGTAGGTCCGAGCTCGGCGGCCACCGGAGGGTCCGACCGGATCACCACCATCGCCGGGGGCGGGGCAACCCAGGGGATCGGGAGCGCAGTGGCGAGCCTCTCGGCCTCCCTCGGGTCCCCCCTCGCCGCGGTGTACGACGTGCACGGCAACGCAGTCTTCGCCGACCAGAACAACAACGTCATCCGCGTCGCGGCCGCCTCCACCGGCACCTTCTGGGGCCAAGCCATGACCGCCGGGCACATCTACACCATCGTGGGCAACGGGATCGACGGGGACATCGGCGACGGGAGCAGCAGACCCCTCACCACCGCCGAGCTCTCGGACCCCAACGGTTTGGCCGTCGACTCCATCGGCGACTTGGCCATCACCGACACCGGCAACGACGCCGTCCGCTTCGTGGCAGCCGTCGGGGGCTTCCGCTACGGACAGGAGATGACGGCAGGCAGGATCTACACCATCGCCGGGGGTGGCCAGGAGGGTGAGATCACGCCGGACGGGTCGACCTTCTCGGCCGGGCTCACCTCTCCGGACGGGATTGCCTTTGACGCGCAGGGCGATGTCATCGTGGCCGACACCGGCAACGACCTCATCCGCTTCATTCCTGCGGTGGCCCGGACGGTCTTCGCCATGGCTGTCACACCGGGGAGCATCTACACGATCGCCGGGAACATGAACTACGGGTACACCGGCGACGGCGGGCCTGGGCCTTCCGCCCAGCTCCAGCTGGACACCTTCGACGGCGTGGCCGTGGACCCCCAGGGCGACGTCGTCTTCTCCGACATGGACAACGAAGCCGTCCGGTTGGTGGCCGCGGCCACCGGCACCAGCCTGGATCGCGCCGTCAAGGCCGGCTACATCTACACCATCGCCGGGTCCGGGCCCAACAACGAAGGGTTCAAAGGCAACAAGAGGCCCGCCGTCAGGGCCTGGCTCGACACCCCCCAAGGCGTCGCGGTCGACTCGGCCGGCGACGTCTTCATCGCCGACTCGTTGAACAACATGGTTCGCGTCGTGCCCGCTTCCAAGGGGACCTTAGACGGCATCGCCATGAAGGCAGGAGACATCTACACCATCGCCGGCAACGGTCAGGCCAGCTACTCGGGCAACGGGGGACTGGCCACCGCGGCTGCGCTGAACGGCCCTTCCGGGCTGAGCATCGGGCCTTCCGGTCACCTCCTCGTGGCGGACAACGGGAACAACGTCCTTCGCCAGATCGCCGGTACGCCGCCCCCGCCCCCGGCCATCACCGCGGTCAAGCCGGCCTCCGGACCGATCTCGGGCGACCGCAAGGTGACGCTCGTCGGGGCCAACTTCAAGGGTGTGACCGCAGTCATGTTCGGTGCGAAGCCGGCCTTGACCTTCACCGTCAAGTCCGCCAAGAGGATCATCGCCTACTCGCCGACCGCCACCCTCGGGAAGGTCACGATCAGGGTGACCTCCCCGACCGGCACGAGCCCGGCGAACGCGCTGGACTCCTATACGTACTTGATCGCGGCGACCAAGAGGCACCAACACAAGCGCTGAACCGCCGGGGCCCGAGGGCTCCTGTCGTGGTCTGGCAGTCGGTGAATTGCTATCGGTGAGTGGCGAACTGCGACAACCATGGTGCGGTGGCGGCCAGAAGCTCGTCGGTCATCGCCACCACGTGTTCGTAGGGAAGAGCTCCCGCCATCGGATCGGCGAGCATGGCCTCGAGGGCGGTTGTCCGGTCTCCTGAGACCGCGGCCTCCACCGTCAACTCCTGCGAGCTCACGACTCGTCGGAGGTGCTCGCCCAGGAACGAGGGCACCTTGGCCCGGTCCCGGGGCGCGACCCCGTCGGCACCGGCTGCGACCATGCACTCCACGACGACGTCTCCATCCAGGTTCTCGACCTGACCGGTGTTGGGGATGTTGGCGGGTATGACCTTCTCCTCGCCGGTCACGAGACCGTCGAGGAGGGGAGCCACGAACTCTCCCGAGGGCCATGTGGGAATCGACTCGGCGGCGAGGAGATCGGCCATTTCCGCATCGTCGTCGGCCTTGTCGGACTGATGGCCGTGCATCCCGTAGTGGTGGACCGCCCAATCCCTTCCGTAGTCCGACGCCGCGGTCACGAACCCGGGAAAGAACTCGACCACGTGGGTGTCCGAGGATCCCGGGAGGACGCCGAAGCGTTCGAAGAGCTCGAACTTCACCTTGTTGTTGGCCAGGATGTCGGCCTTCGACCATCCCCGTTCGGGGTCGACCATCTTGTAGTGCATCGGGCCCGGTGGTTCCATCCACAATCGTCCGGAGAGGTCGATGCCGCCGGCGAGCGCGCCCCGCAGCATCTCGAACCCGTCCCGATCGCCGATGCGGAGTGAGGTGACCAAGGGGAGATGGTTGACGCCCGCCACCACCGGGTCGACCGAGGTGAAGTCGGCGTCGAAGAGAAGACTCAGGACGAACTTGAGACCCACGATCTCGGCGCAGAGCCCAACGGTCTTGATCGAGGTCTCGCGCCTCACCGCCCGACAGAGCGCGGTGAGGGGGTTGCTCACGTTGATGAGCAGCGCCTCGGGGCAACACCGTTCCATGGCCCGGGCCAACGCCAGGATCACCGGCACGCTCCGCAGTGCCCTGGAGATCCCCCCCGGCCCGACACTGTCACCCACGGTCTGCCGTATCCCGTAGCGCGACGGGATCTCGATGTCGTGGCGCATGCTGGCGAACCCGCCGACCGAGAAGGTGGCAATGACATACTCCGCTCCGCTCAGCGCCTCGTCGATGTCGGTGGTGGCCCGCACCGTGAGCGGGATTCCCCGGCGCTCGGCGACATGCTCGACGACCTTGACCGCGGGCGGCAGGGAGTCGGGGTCGAGGTCGTAGAGGACCAGCTCGGCGTCGGCCAGTGCCGGGGTGTTGGCGAAGTCCACGGTGAGCTTCGGTGTCCAGTGGGTGCTTCCTCCACCGAAGACTGTGATCTTGGCGCCCATCGGGGCCGACGATACCCGTCAACGGCTGTGCCCGCATTGGGGAGAGCCGCGCCGGCGTGTCTTGTTGGCGTGGTCCGGCGTGACGTGGTCCGGCGTGACGTGGTCCGGCGTGACGTGGTCCGGCGTCGCGTGGTGCGTGCCTCTAGGACCTCACCTACAGTGCGGCCATGTCCGAGACCAGGCGACGGACCGTCGATCAGATGGACGTGAGAGTCCATCCCGACTCCGGCGCGCTGGGTCGTGACGCCGCCGACCGGGCCGCCGGCGTATTGCGCGACGCGTTGGCCGCCAGGGGCGTCGCCCACGCCATGTTCGCCACCGGGAACTCACAGCTCGAGTTCGTCGACACGCTCGTGACCGAGACACCCGACGTCCCGTGGTCCGACATCGTGGTCTTTCACATGGACGAGTACGTGGGAGTGGGGCCCGATCACCCTGCCGGGTTCCAACGTTGGATCAGAGAGCGGATCTCCGATCGGGTCCATCCCCGCCAGGCCCATTACATCGACGGGCTGGCTGATCCCGAGGCCGAAGGCGGGCGCTACGCCGAACTCTTGGCGAACAACCCCCTCGACCTTTGCTGTCTGGGCATCGGGGAGAACGGCCATCTCGCCTTTAACGATCCCCCCGTGGCCGACTTCGAGGACCCCTTCGACATGAAGGTGGTCGAGCTCGACCGGGAGTGTCGGCTCCAACAAGTCCACGAGGGTCATTTCCCCGACCTCGACGCCGTACCCCGGTTCGCACTCACCGCCACGATCCCGGCTCTCCTCCGAGCCCGAACCGTCCTCGCCATCGTGCCGGAGTCGCGCAAGGCCGGCCCTGTTCGAGCCGCCATCACGGGCCCGGTGTCAACGGCCTGCCCGGCTTCGTTCCTCCGGACAATGGACAACGTGACCCTCTTTCTCGATCCCGGGTCGGCGTCGCTCCTCGACTGGTGATCGGGTGAGGCCGCCCGGCCCGACCCGGGCAGCTCGCGCAGCTCGGGCACCGTCGATCGTCGCGCCGGTCTTCGCCTTGGCCCTCGTCCTGGGGATGGGGCTGGCCGCGTGCGGGTCGAACGGTTCACCTTCGACACCCCTGACGGCACTCGGCGCGGACCACCGGTGCATCGTGGGGGGAGCGGGGTCGGTTCCGCAGGTGGCCTGGGCCCAATTGCGCAACCCGATCCTGGCCGAGCCCGACGCGGGTGTGAAGGATCAGGCCCTCGTCTGGACCGGCGGCCAGTGGCACATGGTGTTCAGCTACGTCACCAACGACGTCACCACCAAGGGAGCCGAGAACTGGAACATCGCCTCGGCCACGAGCCCAGACCTGGCGCACTGGTCGGCGCCGTCGCCCTGGCCCGTCCAAGCCGGCGTGGATGGTGTGGCCTCGCCCGACATCGTCCGCAGTCCTTCGGGAACCTTCGTCGCCACCTACGACTCGAATCCCGACGTACCAACGGGCCCCCAGTCCAAGCTCTACTACCGGACCTCGTCTGATCTCACCACCTGGTCGGCGCCGGAGCCACTGGCCCAGAGTCTCCACCCCGCACCCGGGGACCGGATGATCGACGCCGCGGTGGCCTGGACCGGGCAGGGGTTGATCCTCGGCTACAAGTACGGGACCGCGACGGGGTCGACGTCACAGCATTTCGAGATCGCCTGGTCTCCGACCGGATCACTCCGAGGACCGTGGACAGCGGTGGGACGCCCCGACATCGTGGTCGACGGGGACACCGTAGAGAACCTGGAGTTCGTCGCGGCGGCAGGCCGTTGGCATCTGGTGGCGACCTCGAACACCTTCGATCAGCCCTGGATCTTCACCTTGTCGGGCGACCCCACCAAGCCCTCGTCATGGCTCCATTGGACGGGAGCCACGATGCTCGTCATCCCCGGACAGTCCTGGGACTCGGGGCCCGGCCTCTCGAGCGTCGGGTTCGAGCACGCCAACTCGGTCTTCCTCTGCGACGCGACTGGCTACTACTACGCCACCTATTCGGGCAGCTCCGAGCTGACCCGTTTCGGGGGCTGGGGTCACGCCGAGATAGGAATTGCCCGGAGCACGGACCTCGTCCACTGGCAGGTACCGGGCTGACCGGACCACTCACCGACGAGACCCCTTCACCGACTCCCCACCGCATCGCCAGGCCCAATCCAATGGTCGAGGAAATCGAAAGCCTCGACGCCGTGGAATTCGTGGATGCCTTCGAAGACGTCGTGGACGAGACGGTCATCGGCGCCGGCGGACCGGTAGACGGCGCGCAACCGGTCGACTTCGGCCGCGGCCACGGTGGCGGGGAAGAGGTCGTCGTGGGTGCCGGACTCGATGATCAGCGGGCGGGGCGAGATCAGTGCGCCGAGATCCACGTGCTCGAGTTGGCCGAGCATCCCCGGGAGGACCTGGGAGCCGCACATGTTCCAGGGCATCTTGTGGGACTCGGCCCACGACGAGAAGTACCCGCTCACCACCGCGGCTCCGATCCGTTCGTCGATGGCGGCCAGGAAGAGGGTCACGGTTCCGCCGTAGGAGAGGCCGACCATGCCGATCCGGGCCGGGTCCACGAGGGGGTGGGCCTCGAGGACGTCGAGAGCTCGGCCGAGGTCCCAGAGATTCTGCGCCAGTGGGTTGAGCCCGGCCATCACGGCGTGGACGAGGTTGGTGTCGCACGCGTAGTGGTCGTCGGGATTCCAGTCGAGTCGCTCCCCGAAACACCGCATGTCCGGCGCGAGGACGAGATATCCCCGCTGGGCCAACTGGTGCCCGTAGTCGGCGTTGGGCGTCCCCGTCCGCTCGAGCCCACATGCCTCGGACTTCCCGGGGCCGTGGCCGTGGGCGGCGAGGACGGCCGGACCGGGCCCGACTCGACCGTGGGGAACGAGAAGGTAGGCGGGCACCGACATCATCACCTCGGTGTCGAAGACCACTTTGTCCCGTCGGTACCCCTCGCACTCGACCGAGTCGACTGTCTCGAGCCGCAGCGGGACCCGCTCGGGCATCGGTCCCAAGAGCGTCTCGAGACGCGCCCGGCACCGAACCCTCCAGGCTCCGAGGACCGCTTCGTAGTCGGTGTCACCACGACTTGGCAGAGGGTCCATCTGCCGGGTCTCGCCCAACCGGACCATCCACGCGTACCAGGGGGAGTAGTTCCGGTCCGGCACAGGAAGGACGAAGGGCTCGTCCCCACCTGACCCACCTGACCCCGGTGACGAGGGTGACGCGGGTGACCCGGGTGACGCGGGTGACACGGACGCGGGGGCGGGATCAGCCGGAGCCGACAAGAGGAGCCCAGGTCTGGACGGCGTGCCAACAGGTCCCCTGGGGCTTGCCGGTGTAGGTCGGCACGCAGAGGGGAGAGGGGGGGTCGTTGGTGTAGAGCTCGACCACCTGGTACTGGGTCGGCCCGGCGTATTTGTCGGGGCCGAAGGAGAGGGTCGGTGTGTAGGTGCCCGAGAAGTTCTGGATCCTCGACATCGACTGGACGAAACTCCGCCGGTCGAGACGGGGGCCCGCCCCGAGGGCAGCCGCGGCGAAGAGCCGGATGGCCTGGCACCACCCGACGATGGGCCCCTGCTCCTCGATGTAGGGCGACGTCGACGAAGTCGGCTTGTTCTTCGCACTCCAGGCGTCGTAGCAACTCTGGACCGCGTCGTTGTAACCCCCGCCGCCCGGGGTCACGCTCACGGGCGCGTCGGTCCCTCCCAGGGTCTCGACGGTGACCCCCTCTTGATGGTCGAGGCCTTTCTCGTAGGGGATGGGGATGAGCCCCAGGGAGACCTGGATGGAGGACTCGTAGTCAGAGAGGAGAAGCTTCGGGAAGTAGTTCTGCCCGTTCTCCTGGCTGAGGAAGGGGAAGAACGAGTTGAAGGGGATGAGGGGGATCACCGACTTCACCCCGGCCGCCTTGAGCCGTTGGACGACGAGGGGCGCGGCCGAGTTGCTGGCCGCGGTGTCGGAGGGATTCGAGGGCAGGGTCTCCACAAGAGGGTTCGTGAACCCCGCCCTCCGGAGGTCCGGCAGCAGATACTGGTTCAGGGCCACCTGGTCACTGGTCCGGTCCCCGGCCACGATGCCGATCCGGTTGGTGGTGTCGAGAAGTCCCGAGCTCTTCCCCCAGGCCACCACGGTGGCGAGGATCTGGGCCTGGTCGGGCCCCGTCCACCACAGATAAGGCGCTCCCTCCTGGGTCCAGTTGGTCACCGTCGTCCATTGGCCGATGAAAGGGGTGTGGCCCTCTTGGGTGACACAGAGCTCGTTGTCACCGGTCCACGAACCGATCCCGTCGAGGACTGCGAAGACGGGGGGAGAGCCCTCGGTCCACTGCTTGCACAGGGCCCGCATGGCCGATTCGTTGGTGGGGTCGAAGTTCACGATGATGGGGTTGATCTTGCGGCCGTTGATCCCGCCCGCATCGTTGATGTCGTTGACGAAGGTGTGGATGGCGGCTTTCTGCGCGCCGAACTCGGTATCCCCCTCGAAGCCGAAGTTCGACGCCAGTGAGGCGAGGTTCGACACCGGGAAGGCCACGGTGATCGAGTTGGCGGTCACGCCCCGACTGCTCGTCGACGCCTGGTCCACACTCACCCCGCTGGGCTTGCCCAGTCCGAGCCCGCTGGTGCTCCCGTTGCCACCGCTCCCGTTGCCACCGCCGCCGTTACCGGACCCCGGTCCAGCCGCCTTCTTCGGCGACGTCCCCGCCACCGCGAAGACCACACCGGCCACTACCGCGAGAGCGACGACCAACGCGACGAGTTGGACCCCGGCGGGCCGACGCCGGAACCGCCGCCACGACCGCCTGAGTGCCGTCGGACCCGAACCCGCCATGGTCGCCCCTTCCCCCTCGGCCGTTTCCTCCGCCTGCTGCCGACGACTGCCGACGACTCCACCTGCTGCCGACGACTGCCGACGACTCCACCTGCTGCCGACGACTCCACCTGCTGCCGACGACTCCACCTGCTGCCGACGACTCCACCTGCTGCCGACGACTCCGCCTGCTGCCGACGACTCCTGCTGGTCCTGGCCCGATCGGTCGTGGCACACGATATGCGGGTTCGGCGGCGCGGACCCGCCAGGAGACCGACTCCCGAAGGGTCGAGACCGGGGTGGTGAGGGGGTGGTGAGGGGGTGGTGAGGGGTTGGTGACGGGGTTGTGGCGGTCGGAACGGTGGGGCACGATGGACCCAATGGCGTTGGCGACCGGACTCGACATCAGGGCGATCTCGCCCAACATCGGTGCCGAGGTGCGGGGCCTCGATCTTTCCCGACCCTTGGGCGAGAGTGTGGTGGCCGGGGTGCGGGCCGCGCTGTGCCGGCATCTCGTCTTGTTCTTCCCCGACCAGGATCTCGTGCCCGATGTCCAGGCCGACTTCGCCCGGCAGTTCGGTGAGGTGACACCGGCCCACCCGGTGATCCCGTCGCTCGAGGGGAACCCCGAGGTCTTGAACATCGACGGGCGCGAGGACCGGGCCTCGTGGTGGCACACCGACGTGACCTTTCTCCAGACCCCGCCTCTCGGGTCGATCCTCCACATGCGCGAGGCGCCAAGTGTCGGCGGCGACACGATGTGGGTGAGCCTGCAAGCCGCCTACGACGCGTTGGGCGGGCCGGTCCGGGCCATGTGCGACCAGTTGATCGCCTGGCACCACGACCCCTGGTTCGCGGCGGATGTCGAGGCCCAGGGCGGCTATGAATGGGACGGTCGCCACCACGACAAGCTCTTCCCCGTCTCGCACCCCGTGGTCCGGACCCATCCCGAGACCGGCCGGAACGGGCTCTTCGTCAACTCCCAGTTCACCCGTTTTCTCGAAGGTGTCTCCAAAGTCGAGAGCGACTCGTTGCTCGACATGCTCTACCGCCACTGCCAACGCCCGGAGTTCAGCTGCCGGTATCACTGGGAACCAGGCGCGGTGGCCTTCTGGGACAACCGGGCCACGCTCCACTACGCGCTCGACGACTACGGCGACGCGCTCCGGATCGCTCACCGGGTGACACTGCGCGGTGACCGTCCCTACGGACCGGCCCGCCCCCGCAAACCCGGCGCCTAGTTTTCTCGGCGCCTGGTTCTCTCGGCGCCTGGTTCTCTCGCCGGATAGTTCTCTCGCCGGATAGTTCTCTCGGCGGATAGTTCTCAGGGGTCCTGAAGGAGCCCGAGGACGTTCCCATCGGGGTCGGTGATGGTGGCCACCAGGCGGCCGCTACCGACGTCGCGCGGAGGGTCCTTCACGGTGGCACCCGCCGCGGTCACCTCGGCCAGCTTCGCCTCGATGTCCGAGACGTGCCAGTAGGCCACCGGTGAGGTCATGGCCTGTGGTCCGCCGGTCGGGACCAACCCGATGTGCTGGCCCTCGGCCTCGAAGCCGACGTAATAGGGCGCGTCGGCCTCCGGCTCCAGACCGAGGAGGGCGGCGTAGACCTTCTTGGCCGCGGCGAGGTCGGAGACGGGATGGAGGACGGTCTTGATTCCCTGGGTTGACGAGCCGGTCATGGTCACTCCTGACGTCGTGGATCTGGTCGGGATTGTCTGGCTTCGAGAAGAAGGGGAGGTACCGAAATCGACAGCCTGGTCGTCGGACGGCGATTTTCGCGTGATTCGTGGTGGCTGTACGACGTTGTTCGTCTTGACGGGTCACGTCGGGGGGGGGACCGGCCCCGTCACGTTGAGGGCGGCGTCACTGGCCCCGAGATAGGCGGCGAGGGCACGGGGATCGTCGCGGACGACATCGGGGCTTCCCGAGACCACCACCGATCCGGTCTGCATGACGATGACCATCGAGCAGAGCTCGAAGACGAGGGGGACGTCGTGCTCGACCAAGAGGATCGTCGACCCCGTGACGTCGTGGAGCCTCTTGAGGAGGGGGATGAAGGCCTCGGCCTCGCGCTGGGCGATGCCGGCGGTGGGCTCGTCGAGGAGGAGGAGTCGGGGACCGGCCAGGACGATCGAGGCCAGGTCGACGACCCGGCGGGTGCCCGTCGAGAGGTGGCCGGTCAGGTGATGGCGGAACCGGTCGAGACCGAAGGACCCGATGACCCGGTCGACGGCCCTGGCCTTGTCGCGCTCGGCCCGACGGGCCCAGGGGAGTTGCAAGGTGGTGGCGAGGACAGAGACGCTCCGTCGGGCGTCCTCGCAGAGCATGAGGGTGTCCTGGACGGTGAGCTCGGGGTAGAGCCGACAGTCCTGGAACGACCGGACCAGTCCGAGGGCTGCCCGTTCCTCGGGGAGATAGTCGGCGAGGTCCTCACCGTCGAGCATGAGGGATCCCTTTGCCGGGGCCACCAGTCCCGAGACGGTGTCGAGGAGGGTCGTCTTGCCCGACCCGTTGGGCCCGATGAGCCCGACGATCGCGCCGGGCTCGACCGACAGGGTGACACCGTCGACGGCCCGCAACCCCCCGAACGAGACGACCAGGTCGGTGATCTCGAGACGGGCGGGGCCTTCCTTGCTCTCTTTGCCCTCTTTGTGTCGGGGGGGCCTCGATCCTCCGTCATCGTCGGTGATGGTGCCTGGGTCGGTTGAGGTGCCATCGTCGGTGGCGGTGCCTGGGTCGGTGGTGCTCACGAGGGCACCTCGGCGACGGCTCCCGCCGGAGTGGGCGCAGTGGTGTCGTGGTCAGTGTCACCGTCACCGTTGACGGCGTCGCCCGACGGAGGCCCTTCGCGCCAACGGGAACGGAGGTTCGCGACACCGGCGGTGGCGAGGTCGCCGAGCTGGTGCATGACCTGGGCCATGCCGCCGGGGAGATAGAGGATGAAGGCCATGAGCCCGACACCGGAGGTGAGGAACTCGACCGTCGTCGACGACCCGAAGATGGCCGGCAAGCCCACCAGGTAGAGCGCGCCGAGGACGGCACCGGGGATGGCGTCGATCCCGCCGATGACGACCATCGAGATCACCAGGATCGAGACGGTGGGGTCGAAGGTGTCGGTGGAGAACCGTTCGGTGGCGAAGGCGAGGCAGACCCCGGCGTAGCCCGCCATGAACCCCGACAGGGCGAAGGCCATGAGCTTGGTCCGGACCACGGGAATGCCCGCGGAGCCCGCCGCCACCTCGTTGTCCCGGACCGAGATGAGTCGCCGGGCGATCCCCCGGTCGCGCCATACCCGGACCATGAGGATCGAGACGATGAGGATCCCTAGCGAGAACCACGCGAAGGCTCGTTCCGAGGAGAGCCCCAACCCGAAGAGCGTGGGCCGGGCGATCAAGGTGGACTGGGGGTCGGGCAGCCCCGAGCAGATGGTCCGGTGGATGAGGGGGAGGGTCCAGCACGACGTGGCGAGCACCGAGGTCTGCATGAAGAGCGCGAAGCCGAGAGTGCTGACCGCCAGGTAGAGGCCCCGGATCCGAAGGGCGGTGAGCCCCACGAGGACCGAGACGAGGGCAGTGACGACTCCGGCGAAGGGGAGGAGCACGATCAATGGGATGCCGGCGCCGAAATGTGCCGCCATGTCCGCACCCACCCCCACCAGCGCGAACTGGCCCAGGGACACCTGGCCCGCCCAACCGGTGAGGACGGTCAGCGAGAGCGCGATCACCCCGTAGATGCAGATCTGGGACATGAGAAAGGACCGGCCCACATCGAGGACCAGCGGCAGGAGCCCGGCCACGATGACCACCGCGACGACACCGGTGTTCCCCACCTGTCTTCGAAGTCTCTCCCCGGCTCGTCGACCGCCGAGGGTCCCGGTCATCCACGACGTCCGCTCCGCGGTCCTCGGTCCCTTCTGGAGCGAGACCGCCCGCGCCAAGAGGGCCAACTGCAACAAGACGAAGAGGACGAGCTCGACGGTGGCCGACCCCGTCGAGGGGTTGGTGATGTTCCACTGGAGGAGGTCCTGGACGATCCCGAGGCCGATCCCGGCCACGAAGGCCACGGGGAGGCTCACCATCCCGCCGAGGAGCGCGGCTAAGAGCGCGAGAAGAAGGAGCCCCGGCGAGAGGACCTGGGTCAGGGTGCTCGTCTGGCTGGGCGAGGCGAGGATGGCGGTGAAGGCCGACAGCCCGCCGGCCAGGGTCCAGGCCACCGTCGAGGTCCGCCGGACCCAGACCCCTGAGAGTCGGGCCGACTCACTGTTCTCCGCCGAGGCCCGCATGGCCAAGCCCCAGTGGGAGAACCGGATGAAAGCCGCCAGACCGAGGGCGACGACCGGCGCCACGATGAGGGTGACGACCTCGCCGGGAGGGAAGAGGAACGAGCCGATGTGAAAGGACCAGTTGACCGGCACCGGGAAGGCCCGGAAGAGCTTCTTGGGTCGGATGAAGGGAAAGAGCGTGAAGAGGAAGAGGACCTGGGAGAGGCCGATGGTGGCCACCATGACCATGACCCGGGGCCGATTGAAGAGTCGACGGAGGACGAGCTCCGACAGCGCCCCCGCCCCGGCCGCCAAGGCCAGGGCGGCGACGAGCGCGGCCCAGTAGTTGATCCCGTAGTCGTAGTAGAGCTTGACGAGAAAGACCGCGGCGACGACCCCGAGCTGACCCTGGGCGAAGTTAACCACCCGGCTCGTCCGGTAGATCAACACCAACCCGACCGCCAGGAGCCCGTAGTTGAGGCCCAGGATGGCTCCCTCGAGGACGACCGAGGACGGGATCGACACCCCGATCACACCGGTTCTCCGTCTCTGTTCTCTGGAGCATTGCCATCTGGAGCGTTGCCATCTGGAGCGTTGGCCGGCTTCTTCTGTCCGCCGCTCCCGATCCACAACCCATCCGCACCGGGCCTGTGTCCGGTGACGTTGGTGTCCCCGGTGACGTTGGCGTGCGCAGTCCGGCTGGCGTGCACGGTCCGGCTGGCGTGCACGGTGCCGTTACCGGATCCGCTGGCGTTGCCGAGCGCGGTGCCGTCGGTTTGCGGTCCGGTGTTGCCCAGAGCGTCGGTCACCGAGGCGAGGAAGACCGGTCGGAGGAGGTCGTCGCGCGACAAGAGATCGGTGATCGATCCGTCGAAGCGGACCTCGCCCCGTTCGAGGAAGAAGGCGTGCTCCGCCAGGGTCATGGCCCGGTTCACGCTCTGCTCCACGAGGATCACCGTGGCCCCGTCCGTGTTGACCCGCCGGACGATGTCCATGAGCCGCTCGACGGTCATCGGGGCCAGGCCGAAGGCGAGCTCGTCGATCATGAGCAACCGGGGCTTGGACATCATCACCCGGGCCAAGGCCAGCATCTGCTGCTCACCACCCGACAAGGTCCCCGCGGGCTGATCGAGCCGGGGCTCGAGCTCGGGGAAGAGCCCGATGGCGTCGTCGAGGGCGACCTTGGCCCGAGACGTCTGACGTCGAAAGGAGTGCTCCCCGATCCGGAGGTTGTCCCGGACGGTCAACCCCGGGAAGGTCATCTTCCCGCCCACCAGCAACGCGGCGCCGAGGTCGATGATCTGTTCGGGTTCGAGGTAGGTGCAGTTGGCCCCGAAGATCCGGATCACGCCCCGATGGGGATGGTCGAGGCCGGCCACGGCCCGGAGCAAGGTGGACTTCCCCGCGCCGTTGGTGCCCAGCAGCGCCACGATGTCACCTTCGGGGACTTCGAGGTTCACGTCGAAGAGGACCTGCTGGTTCCCGTAGAAGAAGTCCATGTTGTGGATCTGGAGCGCGGGGATCTCGCCCCCGGACTTCCGTCGTTTGCCCTCCGCGTACCGCTCGAGGACGTCCTCGATGACAAGGGTGATGTCGGCCCGGACGAATCGCGATCCGACGAGCAGCAAGACACCTCCCACCGCGCAGACTGGGCCGATGAAGGTGAGAGCGGTGGTGACGTTGGAGGCGTCGGAGATCGCGCCGAGGAGGATCCCGCCCGCGAAGCCCCCGAAGACGAGCGCGTAGACACCGAAGAGCCCGAAGCAGATGGCCCGCATCTCCGGTGGGGCCGTGGCCGCCAGGGTCTGGAAGATGCAGATGGACAACGGCGCCACCGCCGACTGGGCCAGGAACTGCAGTACCACGACCATCCAGAGATGGGGCATGTAGAGCGACAGGCTGTAGAGGCCACCGAAGACGGCGATGCAGATCCCGGCGACGACGAGGGGCTTCTCCGGCGCCCGCCGGAAGAGCTTGTCGCCCACCACGAAGACCACGGGCAACCCGAGGAACGCCGACAACCCGATGATCGAGAAGACGTCGGCCCGATGGGCCACGCCGAGATGCCAGTGGCGTTGGAAGTAGAGCGACCCGAACAACGGGATCCCGGTGCCGGCGAAGCCGAGGATGGCCACCGCCACGAGCTCGTAGTAGAGCGACCGGATCCGGAGCAACCGGGTGACGGCCGATCCGAGGAGGACCTTGGGCGCCTGCTCCTGTTCGGTCTCGATGTCCATCCCCGCCGCTTTGAGGATGTGGGAGGACTCGTTCGCCCCCTTCTCGGGCTCTCTGATGAAGAAGATCCCGATGGCGACCGGTACGCCGATCACGGCCAAGGCCAGGGCCCACCGCCAGTTGTGGGTCGCCGCCGCGATGTACCCCACAAGAAGGATCCCGATGGTCTGGGAGACGGGGTCGTTCATGTTGTGCCAGGTGAAGATCCGAGCCCGGCCATGAGTCGGATAGGCGTCGGCCAGATAGGCGTTGTGGACCGTGTCGCTCGACCCCAACCCGATCGCGGCGACGAGGTAGAGGAAGACGAAGGGCCAGACGTTGTGGACCAGGGCCATGAGTGGGACGGTGGCCGAGAAGATGAGCAAGGTGATCCCGGCCACCTTTTTCCGGCTGCCCCGGTCGGCGAAGACCGCCACCGGCATCCCCCAGGCGATCTGGGCCACGGCTCCCACGAAGATCACCGCCCCCAACCCGGTGTCGGACAGGTGGAACGACCGCTTGATCTCCGGGCCGAGGATCCCGATCCCGTTGACGATGGTGTCGGTCACCATGGCCGCCACCGTCAACAGGACCAGGGGCGCGAAGCCGTGTTCCCGCAGGATGCCGAGCAGCGGAGGAGGCTTCCCCTCACCGGTCCCGGGCATGAGCGCCACATCGGCGACCGCTGCCTTGTCCCTGCTCCGGGAGACCGCGGCGGCGAGGAGCTCGTCGGGGACGACGAAGTTGAAGAGGGGCTGCTCTCCCTCGAACATCGCCTGCTCACCTACAAGCGGGTCCCCCATTCCCGTGACACGCTAATCCCTGACGCATTCGTCAGAGACTTCGGACCGGCCCGGCCGGTCAGGTGGCCGAGGCCACCGTGAGAGGCCCGTAGGGCAGGACACCCAGTCGGGTCCGACGCCCCGACCCCGAACCATCGAGGGCCTCGGCCACGGCGTCGGTCACGTCCCTCACGGGTCGGAGAAACGCAGCCGCCACGGCCTCGTCGGTCAAGCCGTCGGTATGGAACCAGACCTCTCCATGACGGAGGACCCGGCCCAGCACCTGGGCCTGCCACCGGTCGGTCTCCGAGGGCCTTTCGACGTCGTCGAGCCCGTCGAGCCCTCCGGGGCCCGACGCCTCGGCCAGGAGTCGCGCGAAGGAGCTGCCATCAGGCGTCCCGTCCACACACGCCGCCGCCATCACGATCGTCCCACCCGCTCGGACCACCCGTTCCGCCGCGGCCATCCCCTTCACGGCTTGGTAGAGGTTCCGGTCGAGGGGATAGCCACCGTTGGTGGAGAGGACGACGTCGAACCGGGCCCCCACGGACTGGACCGACGTCGCTTCGACGAACCGGCACGCGGCGCGGTGGCCGTCGGGGAGCGGGCCCACGAAGACACCGGTGAGTTGCCGGCGGCTGTTGATGGCCACGTCGACCGAGAGGGTCGGCGGCGCCAGTCCCACCGCGGCCCGGACGAAGTCGTGGACGGGATTCCCCTCGGTCACGAGCCACGTGGCCCGGGGGTCGGAGATCCGCCGGGGGCTGTGGGCTTCGAGGATGGTCTCGAGCCCGGCCAGTCCCGGACAAGCCCCTTTGGGGCCGCCACTGAAGCCGGCGAAGAAATGGGGCTCGACGAACCCGGTCAGGATCCGGACGTCGGCTTCGACGTAGTGCCGGTCGATCCGGATCGGCGTCCCGTCGACCCGACCCACCTCGACGTGGTCGTCACCGCCACCGTCTCCGTCCCCATCTCCCGGCGCGTCGGCCCGGTGTTGATGGACCTTGTACCGACCGACGATCTCGGGGCCCAAGAGCTCGACCATCTCGTCGTCGGTGCCGAGCCGATGGGTTCCCGTCGCGCAGAGGAGCTTCACCTTGTCCGGTCCCGCCCCGAGCCGGTCGAGCTCTCCGAGCAAAGGCGGGAGGACCGTACGGTTGGGCATGGGTCGGGTGAGGTCGGGGAAGACAACCGCCACGCTCGGCCCGCTTCTGCCGTTCCGGGCGGCCTTTCGGGCTGCCATGGCCATGAGCTCACCGAGCGGCGGTCCGACGACGGGCCTCTCCAACGCCTCGAGAACAGCCCCGGCCTCGTCACCGAGCCTGGCTAGCTCGGTGGCGGTCACGACCACGGCGTCGTCGGGGACCCGGGCCACGAGTCCCTCCCGTCCATAGGCCAGTCGGACTTCTTTCACCGGTCCTCCCGGTTCAACGGCCTCACCGCGCCGAACGGGCTCACCGGCCCAACTCGATGACCGCAGCTGCGGCCGCGTCGACGGTCGGTCGGAGGCTGGCGTAGAGGGCCACCATGGACGGGTCGGGTGATGTCTCGGCTTCGACGGGGTCCAACCGGTCGAGGTCGAACTGCTGTCCACCGACGGCCCGGGCCACGATCATCGCCGCCCCGGCCGAGGCCGCTTCCCCCGAGCGTCGTCGACGCGTCGGCAGCCCGGTGACCGAACTCAGGATCTCGGTCCACGGCGCGCGGTTGGCACCTCCGCCGGCGAGGACGATTCCGTCGGGACCGGTCAGGCCCGAGGCCGTCTCGAATGCCGACTCCAGACACCGGTTCACGTCCCACGCCACCGACTCGATCACGGCCCGCGCCATGTCTCCGACATCGTGGTCGAAGGACAACCCCACCACCGCACCCCGGGCCGTGTCCCGCCACCACGGCGCCCGGGCTCCACCGAACCAGGGGAGCACGATGACTCCACCCGACCCCGGCAGGCTCGACCGGGCCCGGTCCACGACGACCCCGACGTCGAGACCGGCCAACCCCGCCAACCACTCCACGAGGGACCCCGCCGCCGACAACCCACCCTCGAGGAGCCAGCCTCCCAGCGCGCCGCGGGTCACGAGCATCGCTTCACCTGTCGCTTCGCTTATGGCTTTGTCTGTCTCATCGGTTTTCGCTTCGTCTGTCGGAAAGGTTCTCGGTGCGCCGAGACGACCGACGGGTACCGACACGTTGGCGGTCGTTCCCCACGACACCATCGGCCATCTCTCTGAGGCGCCGGTGCCGAGGACTTCACAGGCCCGGTCCCCGGCCCCGATCACCACGGGGATGCCGGCGGTGAGTCCGAGCTCGCCGGCCGGTGCACCAAGGAGGCCGCCGATGACGGTGTTCGAGGGTCGGGATTCGGGGAGCCGGTCACCGACGCCGTCGGCGAGACCGGGGACGACCGGGCCGAGTTTCTCTTCATCGCCAGCATTGTCATGGCCGGTACCCGATGAGCGGGACATCTCGAACAGCCCCGATGCCGAGGCCATGGTGTGATCGGTCGCGACCTCGCCGGTGAGACGCCAGGCCACGAGGTCTCTCGGCGTCAGCAGCCACCGAGCCCCCTTGATCCTCTCGGGCTCGTGACGCTCGAGCCATGCGATCTTGGCGGCCACCGAGCCCCCGTCGAGCACGACGCCGGTTCGTCGTCGCACCGCGCCGGCGCCGCCACTACCGGCACCACCGTCACGATCGGCACCGGCGCCGCCGTCGAACGATGCCGCCAAGGAAACAGCCTCGTCGCCCGCCCGTCGGTCCGACCAGAGCAGGGCCCGGCCCAGAGGTGTGGCGTCGGCGGCGACGGGGACGAAGGTCTGGCGGGCCGCCGCGAACCCGATGGCACCGATGTCGCCGAAGACCCGGGCCCGGTGACCGGGGGTGTCCGAGCCCCCGTCCAACGATGATCGGGCCGCATCACAGGCCGCCACGACCGATGGCCACCACGACGTCGGGTCCTGTTCGGCCCGGTTGTCGACTGTGTAATTGGACACCAGTGGGCTTCGACCCACGGCGACCGGACCCTCATCGGACCAGACGACGACTTTCGTGACGCTGGTGCCGAGGTCGATGGTGAGGATCACGCCGAGACAGGTCCAGCGGTCCCGACCGATCCGCTCACACCGCGGGCACCCTCGTGGACGGCCTCCGCGACGAGACGGGCCATCTCGGCGGGGTCGGGGTCCTGGTAGATGACCCGTCCCACCGCCAGTCCGGCGGCCCCACCGGCCATGACGTCGCGGATCTCGTCGAGGACAGCTGCGCGGGGGTCGGCACCCGCGTCGGCACCCGCGTCGGCAGTCGTGGCGGCAGTCGTGGTGGCGGTGGTGGCGGCGGTGGCGGCGGTGCGTCGGGGACCACCGAGAAAGAGGACGGGGACGCCGACAGACGAGACGATCCGGGCTGCTGCGTCGACCCGGGCAGGGCCCGACGGAACGTCGGGGACCGGAGCCTTCACCACCGGCGCGCCCAGGTCGTGGGCGACGATCGCCGCGAAGACGATGGAATCGGTGTCGCGGGCCACTCCACCGTCGCGCCAGGACAAGGGCTCGATAAGGGCGTCGAGGCCCAAGGACCGGGCTCTCTCGAGGACTTGACCCAACAGCTCGAGGGCCGGCGCGGTCAAGGGGTCGGTCATGTCGATCCGGGTCATGTGCTTGACGCCGGTCCAACCCTCGGCCGCAGCTTGGTCGACGGTCGCCACCAACCGGTCGTCGAGCTCGAAACCGCTGCCGGCCAGTCCCGTCCGGTTCAGCGACAGATAGGTCCGATGTCGGGGCTCGATCGCACCGGAGGCGGCGAGGTCACGAAGAGGTTGGGTGCTCGCCAAGATGCCCTCAGCGAAGGGAAGCGCGGCGGCCACGGCACTGACGTAGGCCCCGTAGGGCTCGATGGTGATCACCCCCCGGGCGCGGTGATCGGCCGCCAGGATGACCGCCGGCGCCTCGAAGGGCCTGCCCGTCGGCAACGTCATTTCTCTCCGGATACTCCGGACAAGGCGAAGACCACCTTGGCCAGAGCCGAGAAGTCCTCCCGACCGAATCCTGCCGTCGAGGCTGCGGTCAGAGCTTGACGGGCGGTGGCGGTGGTCGTCATGGGGACACCGGCCCGGGCCGCGTAAGACAACGCGAGGTCGAGGTCCTTCGCCATGAGATCGGTCATGAAGCCGGGCTGCCAGTCGTTCGACGCGGGACTCTCCGCGATGACGCCGGGCACCGGGAGCCGGGTCCGGACGGCGGTGCAGTCCCCGGTCGAGTGGACGAGGACCTCGAGGAGCTTCCCCATGTCGACACCCGACCGCAACGCCAACGCCGTGGCTTCGGATGTCGCCACCATCTGGGCCGCGTAGATGAGGTTGTTGCAGAGCTTGACGACCTGGCCCATCCCGGGCCCACCGACATGGACGATGAGACCCGCCATGGGATCGAGGGCGGGCCGGGCGTCATCGAGTGTGGCTTCGTCGCCGCCCACCATCAGGGTGAGGGTTCCCTTCTTGGCGCCCACGGTGCCGCCCGAGACGGGCGCGTCGAGATACCGACCGCCGGCGCCGGTCACCCGGGCGTGCTGGGCCCGCTCGACGTCGGGGTCGATGGTCGAGCAGTCCACGACGATCGTCCCCGGCCCGATGACCGGGACGACACTGTCGAGCACCTCGACGACCTCGGGGGAATTGGGGACACAGAGGATGAGGACCTCGCTCGACGACGCCACGCCGGTGATGGTGCCTCCGTCGATGGCGCCGAACGCCATCGCCTCGTCGACCGGTGGTCTGCTTCGCGACGCCACGGTCACCTGATGGCCCGCGGCGACGAGGTTGCGGGTCATGGGCAGCCCCATGGCGCCGAGGCCGATGAAACCCAGCTTCACGAGAACCTCCGTTGTCGCCCGGTGCCCACCACGTCAGCAATGCCCTGTACGTCACCAATGCCCGGTACGTCAGTAATTCAGCACCTAATCAATCCCAATTAATCCAGTACCTCAGTAACACAGACAGTTCTTCAGGTAACACAGACAGTTCTTCAGGTAACACAGACAGTTCTTCAGCTGAATCGGGGCAGCCACTTGGCGGTCCCGGCGAGGAGCTCCTCGACCATGGCCTCGGTCTCTCTGAGGTCGCCCCGACCGGCCAGGGGATCGAGGGCGAAGGCCTCATGGGCCAGGGCCCGATCGCCCGTCAAGGCCGCTTCGACGGTCAACTCCTGGACGGCGACGTGACGGCGGACGAGCTCCGCGAAGGGAGCCGGTGCGTGGGCCACGTCCCGACCCCGGATGCCATCCCCGTCGACGACGCAGATGGCCTCCACCACGGCGTCGGTGGGGAGGTCGGGACACTGGCCGGTGTTGGGTCGGTTGAGGGGGAGCTCCCGACGGGTGTCGGTGATGATCGAGTCGATGACCGGGGCCACCATCTCTCCCGAGTCCCAGGTGGCGAGCTCCTCCTTGCCGGCGAGGACGGCGTCGACCTCGGCGACGAACTCGGCCTGATGTTCTTCTCGTCGTGCCATGGGAGTGAGCTCGATGCCCCAGCTCGCGCCCCAACCTGATTCCTCGGTGAGGATCGACGGCATGAACTCCGCCAGATGGCGGTCGTTGGCACCGAGGAGGGCACCCCACCGGTCAAGGAGGGTCAACTTGAGAAGATGGCGTCGTCCGAAGTCGAGCTTCGAGAAGGGTTCGGCTTCTTCTTGGCCCGGCATCGGTGCGAACGCCTCGAGGCCACCGAGGTCGTCGACGAGCTCCGCCACCATCTCGAAGCCGTCCCGGCCGTCGATGTCGAGCTCGGTGATGACGGGAAAGTGGTTGATCCCCATGATCACGGGTCGGACCGCGGTGTGGGGCTTTCCGAAGGCGATGGCGAGGTCCATGCAGAAGCCGCCCACCTCGTGACAGAGGCCGACGGTGTTGACCCGGGTCTCCCGACAGACCGTCCGGGTCAGTGTGGTCATGGGGTTGGTGATGTTGAGGAGCCAGGCGTCGGGGCACTCGTCTTCCATGTCCCGGCCGATCCCGGCGAGGACGGGAATGTTCCGAAGGGCCCGGCTGATCCCACCGGGGCCGATGGAGTCGCCGACCGACTGATGGATGCCGTGACGGCCCGGGACATCGATGTCGACGGCCATCGAGGCGAAGCCGCCCGTGGAGATCGTGACGACCACGAAGTCCGCACCTTCGAGGGCCCGCCGCTGGTCGGTGGTGGTCGACACCTTGGACTTCGCACCCAGTTTGTCGTCCGCGATCCGGGCGATGGCCCCCATCTTCTCGAGAGGGACCGGGTCGATGTCCTCGAGGACGAGGTGGACCCCCGCCAGCGAGGGGAGGCTGAGGAGATCAGCGATGAGCTTGGGCGACCACTGATAGCTGCCCCCGCCGATGATGGTGACCTGCATGGTCCTCATCCTTCCACGACGTTCCCTGACGGGACGGCCGGGCGCCTTGTCTAGAACAGGTTCTATACTCGGTTTCTCAACGAGGTCGGTCCTCGGTGGACACCCGACTCTCTCGGAGGTAGGGCAATGGCACGACCGGTGATCGTCGAAGCGGTGCGGACCCCCATCGGCAAGCGAAACGGGTGGTTGTCGGGTTTCCACGCCGCCGAATTGCTCGCCACGGCGCAGGTGGAACTGGTGAAGCGGGCCGGGATCGAGCCCTCCGAGGTGGAGCAGATCGTGGGTGGATGTGTCACCCAGGCCGGGGAGCAGGCGTCCAACGTCACCCGGACGGCATGGCTCAGCATGGGCCTGCCCTATGAGACCGCGGCGACGACCATCGACTGCCAGTGCGGTTCCGCCCAGCAGGCCAATCACTTCGTGGCCAATCTCGTGGGTGCCGGCGCCATCGACGTGGGGATCGCGTGCGGGGTCGAGGCCATGAGCCGGGTCGGGTTGGGCGCCAATGCCATCAACGGTCCGGGGAGCTCTCGGCCGCCGGACTTCCCCTGGGACATGCCCGACCAGTTCAACGCGGCGGAGCGGATTGCCAAGAAGTACGGGATCACCCGGGAGGACGTCGACGCGCTCGGGCTGGCTTCGCAGCAGAAGGCCGCTCGGGCCTGGGAAGAGGGACGGTTCGACCGGGAAGTCTTCGGTATCGACGCGCCGGTCGTCGGTCCCGACGGGCCGACCGGAGAGCGAATGAACGTGGCCCGTGACCAAGGTCTGCGCGAGACGACGCCAGAGGTACTGGCCGGGTTGAAGCCCGTGCTCCCCGACGGGATGCACACGGCGGGGAACTCGTCACAGATCTCCGACGGCGCCGCCGCGGTGCTCTGGATGTCCGAGGACCGGGCCAAGGCAGCCGGATTGCGGCCCCGGGCGCGGATCGTGGCCCAGGTTCTCGTGGGGTCGGATCCCTACTACCACCTCGACGGTCCCATCGCCGCCACCGAGAAGGTCCTCGCCAAGGCCGGGATGACCGCCGATGACATTGACATCTTCGAGGTCAACGAGGCCTTCGCCTCGGTGGTCTGCTCCTGGCAGAAGGTCCATGGGATCGACTGGGACAAGGTGAACGTGAACGGCGGCGCCATCGCCATCGGTCACCCGGTGGGATCGACGGGGAGTCGGTTGATCACGACCGCGCTCCACGAGCTCGAGCGTCGTGACGCCAACCTGGCTTTGGTCTCGATGTGCTGCGGTGGTGCTCTCGCCACCGGCACCATCATCGAACGCATCTGATCGGCCCCGCTTTCGTCGGAGCCTCAGAGGTCACTGCGCTTCTTGAGGAATTGTCCCCGGGTTGTGCCCTTGGGTGTAGGACGGAGTCCAGGATGGGACGGTGATGGCGGGGCGAATCAGGCCGACCGCTCGGCGTCGAGTGGCGAAGGCCCTGGCGGCGAGTGCGATCGTGTTCTCGAGCGCGGTTGCCGCCGCAGGGCTCCCGCCAGCCCCGTCCACAGCGTCCACGGCTTCAGCCCGATCCAACGTGTCAGTTGCAGGACCGGTGGCCCACACCGTGTTCGGGACGAGTTGGCCCGTGTACCACCACGACGGTCTCGGAAGCGGTGCGGATCCCACTAGCACCAACCTCACCCCGGCGGCCGCCGCGTGGACCTCGGTCGGTCTCGATGGTCAGATCTTCGGTGAGCCGCTCGTGGCGGCCGGGCGTGTCGTCGTCGCCACCGAGAACGACACCATCAACGAGTTGGCGGCCAACACCGGCGCGGTGTTGTGGTCGACGCACGTGGGGACGGCGGTGCCGTCGGGGAACCTTCCCTGTGGTGACATCGCACCGTTGGTCGGGATCACCGGGACACCGGTCATCGACCAGGCGCGGGGAGAGGTCTTCGCCGTCACCGACGAGACGGTCGGGGGATCGGGCGCGCAGCACTTCATGGTGGGCCTCGACCTCAATACCGGCGCGGTCCTTCTCCATCAGCCCATCGTGTTGGCGGGATCGGACCAGTTGGCCGAGCTCCAGCGGACCGGGCTGGCACTCGACAACGGGAACGTCGTCGCCGGTTTCGGGGGGAACTCCGGAGACTGTGGGAACTACCACGGTTGGGTGGTTTCGATCCCCGAGGGAGGTGGGGCCCAACAATCGTTCGAGGTCGCCGCGGCACCCGGTGACAACCAAGGTGCGGTGTGGATGGGAGGGGCCGCCCCCGAGGTCGACGGGCAAGGAAACATCTGGCTGACCACTTCCAACAGCGCGTTCTCGTCGTCAACCGACAGCTACGACAACAGCGACGGCGTCATCGAGCTGTCACCGTCGATGCAGGTTCTCCAGGCGTTCGCCCCCTCCACGTGGTTCAGCGACAACGGGAGTGATCTCGATCTCGGCTCGAGCCCACCCGCATTGGTGTCGTCCGACGGGCTGGCTTTCCAGGCCGGGAAGTCCCATGTCGGCTACCTCCTCTCGGAGTCACACCTGGGCGGGATCGGCGGACAACTCCAGACCGTGTCGTCGTTCTGTTCCGGGACCGTCGACGGGGGGGTGGCGGTGTCGGGTGGGGTTGTCTATGAGCCCTGTCAGGCCGGGGTCGTGGCCGTGGCGACCGGTACGCCCAACAGCGCCAACGTGTTGTGGCAGACCAACACCGGCGCGGGCGGCCCCCCCATCGCGGCCGGTGGGTTGGTCTGGACCATCGGGGGAACGACCCTCTACGGACTGGACCCCTCCACGGGACATGCCCTGGAGAGCTTCTCCCTCGGGTCCGGGGCCAACCATTTCCCCACACCGACCGTCGCCGACGGGTTGTTGCTCGCGGCGTCGTCGAACGAGGTCCACGCGTTTGTCGGTCCGGCCGGTCTTCCGCCCGCGCCACCGCCCCCACCGGCCCGGTCGGGCTACTGGACGACGGCGTCGGACGGGGGAGTCTTCTCCTTCGGCGGGGCCGGGTTCGACGGGTCGATGGGTGGGAAACATCTCAGCGCGCCCGTGGTCGGGATGGCCGCCACCGGGGACGGCGGGGGGTACTGGCTGGTGGCCTCGGACGGTGGGGTCTTCGCCTTCGGCGACGCCGGCTTCTTCGGCTCGATGGGGGGTCGGCCCCTCGTGAAGCCCATGGTGGGGTTGGCGGCGGTGCCCAACGGCGACGGCTACTGGACCGTGGCCTCCGACGGTGGGGTCTTCGCCTTCGGGGGTGCCCGGTACTTCGGTTCCATGGGTGGCAGAGCGCTGGCCCGACCCGTGGTCGGGATGGCCGCCACCGGGGACGGCGGGGGGTACTGGCTGGTGGCCTCGGACGGTGGGGTCTTCGCCTTCGGCGACGCCGGTTTCTTCGGCTCCATGGGGGGGAGGCAGCTCTCCCAACCTGTGGTGGCGATGGCAGGAGCTGTCGGTGGTGGGTACTGGATGGTGGCTTCGGACGGTGGGATCTTCACCTTCGGTGGGGCGGGATTCTTCGGCTCCATGGGTGGGCGGAGGTTGAGCCGCCCGGTGGTGGGCATGAAGCCGACCTCGACAGGCCAGGGCTACTGGGAGGTCGCCTCCGACGGAGGGATCTTCACCTTCGGCGACGCGCCCTTCGAGGGATCCGAGGGCGGCGCCCGGTTGGTGGCGCCCATGGTGGGCATGGCCGCGCCACCGCTTCTCTAGTTACTCCGGATTACTCCGGATTCTCTCATTGCTGGGGACCGCTCTCTAACTGCCTGCGTCCGAAGACCGGGGCCGGCGAGTAGAACGTTCCGCCACCTGACGGATCCGCTTCGGGTCGAGGACAGCGAACTCGCCCTCGGCTTCCACACAGACGACGCCGTCTTGGACGAGCCGTCCCTTGCTCGTGACGCGCCGGCCGTCGTTGGCCACGACCTCGGCCTCGAACCGGGCCTCGACGCCGACGAGGGTGGGACGTCGGAATCGGATGGTGAGCCAGACCGTGGGGCCCGCCGAGCCACTCAAGTGGTTGGCGGCGGTGAGGACGATGTCGAAGGTCGCCGCCAGAGCGGCTCCGTGGACCCAACCCGGGCCACCTTCGTAGGGAGTGGTGAACACAGCCGTGCCGATGGCGAGGGGCGGCTCGAACGAGATCGCCACCGGGAGGGCGATCGGGTTGTACCGGCCGATGACCGGGTCATAGGGCATCGCCCTCTCCATCGACCCGGTCGTGTCCGGTGGACCGGATCCCTCGGGGGGGTCGATGAACCGGGGGACGGGATGGGCGGGGACGTGGCCGGCGAGGACATCGGCTGTGGACCGGAGCTGGGCCACCACCGTGTCGAGGACATCGGGCGGGGCGGTATTGGTCACCACCAGGTCGATGAGACGGCGGACGGTGTCGGTGAGCTCCGCCATCGGTTGTCCCCGGCCCGCGATGGCGGGATGGAAGCTCCCCGAGACCTCGTCGCTCTCCATCTCTCGCTGTGTCGCCTTCTGTCGGGTCGCTCACCTGGGAGCACGGGTCGAATCGAGACTGTCTACCCGGTCGCCCCGGCCACTTTCACATCGACCCGGTCGGCCCGCTCGGGTCTCGCTCGCCCCGTCCGGTCGATGCCGGCCTCGGCGCAGCCCACCCAGGGTGCTACCACGACACCCCGAAACGGGCTGGCCACCTTGGTGCCCGTGCCCCGATGGGCGACACTTGGGCCCCAGGAGGTGGCGTTGGGAGCGGTGAGGCTGGTATTTCGTGCCGAGCTGCGGCGTCGGTGGCCATCGTGGCTGGCCATTTCCCTCCTCGTGGCCCTGGTGGGCGGATTCGTCCTGGCCGTCACCGCGGCGGGCCGCCGCACCGAGTCGGCGTTCCCCCGCTTTGTCGCCAAATACGGCTTCGACGCCGTGGGCTACGCCACGCGCCCGGTGCCGCGGCTGGCCACCCTGCCCGAGGTCGCCTCCGCCACCAGGCTGGTCAGCCCTCTCAGCGGGCAACCGACGTGCGCCTGTCACGGAGTGATCGATTCGACGAACTTCTCCGTCACGGTGCTGCCCGCCAACCCCGAATCGTTCTCGAAACTCGTGTCCGGTCATTGGCCCGATGAGTCGTCGACGGACCAGGTGCTGGCGTCATTCACCTTGCAGCAGGACTTCGGCGTCCATCTCGGCACCGTCATCCATGTGCCGTTCTACGCCGCCTCGCAACTGCAGGCCTACTTCAGTGCCACCGGCGCGGAACCGACGCCGACAGGCCCCGCGCTGGCCTTGCGAGTGGTCGGGTTCGAAGCCAGCGAGGGTGATTTCCCGGCCGGCGCCGCCTCGTCCTACAGCCTCTACGCCACCCACGCCTTCGCCCGCACTGTGGTCCCCCATACGGGGGTGGCGGAGGTATACCTCGTGCGATTGCACCGTGGCGCGGCCGGCCTGGCCCGATTCGGCGTCGATGTCAACGCCCTGGCTTCGGCCGGAGTCGCCGGCTACGAGAGCGGCGATCAGCTCAACGTCTCGGTACAGGCGTCGATCCACCCGCAAGCGGTCGGCTGGTGGCTGTTGGCGGTCCTGGCCGGGCTGGTCGGGCTCCTGGTCATCGGCCAGGCCTTGGCCCGACAGACCGTGGTCGAGAGCGAGGACCACCCCACACTGGCCACCTTGGGCCTGGACCGGTCGCAGCTGGTGGCGCTGTCCATGGTCCGGAATCTGGCGCCCCTGGTCCGGCCGGCGGACGGCCTTTGGAACTGGAATCCGTTCTATTGTCGGGAGGCCCCGCAGCGGGCAGGGGAGGAGCCGGCACCACCAGGCACCCCTCGAGCCCAGGCGGCGGGCCGAGTCGAGAAGGACGAGAAGGAGAGGCCATGGCCGGTCCCGGCACTGAGAACCTGATCTTCGAACGCCACGGCGCCACCGCGGTGGTCACCATGAATCGGCCTGAGGCCAAGAACGCGCTGAGCCTTCCCATGCTCGTCGGGATGGCCGACGCCTGGGAGGAGATCGACGGCAACGACGAGATCCGGTGCGCGGTGTTGACCGGCGCGGGAGGGACCTTCTGTTCGGGGATGGACCTCAAGGCCATGGCCGCACCCGAAGCCGAGGCTTATCGCCATCGCCAGGAGGCCGATCCCGACCTCCACTGGAAGGCGTTGCTGCGTCATTACCAATTGCGCAAGCCCCTCATCGCCGCGGTCGAGGGATGGGCGGTGGCGGGGGGAACCGAGATCCTCCAGGCCACCGACATCCGGGTGGCGGGGGAGAGTGCGAAGTTCGGTGTCTTCGAGGCCCGCCGGGGGCTCTTCCCGCTGGGCGGGTCCACCGTCCGACTCCGGCGTCAGATCCCCTTCACCGTGGCCATGGACCTCCTCTTGACGGCGCGCGAGGTCAGTGCCCACGAGGCGAAGGAGATCGGCCTCATCGGTCGGGTCGTCCCCGACGGCACGGCCCTCGACGAGGCGCTCGGCATCGCCGAGGTGATCTGTGGGAACGGCCCCCTGGCCGTCGAAGCCATCAAACGGTCGGTTCGGGAAACCGAAGGAGTCCCCGAAGTCGAGGCCCTTAAGATCGAGCTCGAGATCGGCTGGCCCGTCTTCGCCACCGAAGACGCCAAAGAGGGCCAGAAGGCGTTCGCCGAGAAGCGGACTCCCGAGTACAAGCGTCGGTGATGTCCGAACCGGAGCTGGGTGTCTCGGACTTCGGCATCTCCCCGGGTGGAGCGGGCCAGCTTGACGGAGAGCCGCACCACGGCACCGCCGATGCCCGGTTCGACTTGGCCCATGAGATCCGACGGGTCACGAGCGCCATGGTGGGGTTGCCGATCACCGACGCGGAGATCACCACCGCCGCGGCCGCGGTCAGAGCAGTGGCCGACCACCTCGAGCGGGTCGCCGGGCCCGGTCGCCGGGCCCGGGCCCAACCCGATCCGGTGGGGGACCCCCAGGAGTTCTTCCCCACGAGCCCCGTGATCGGCTTCGCCAACCCGGTGGCCCCTCCCGTCGTCGTCGAAGCCGTCGACGGCGAGCTCCGGGGGACGGCGTTCTTCGACTACCAGTACGAAGGCCCGCCCACTTGCGTCCACGGCGGGGTCATCGCCATGGTCTTCGACGAGATGCTGGGCGCGGCCAACATCATGGCCGGCAGCCCCGCCATGACCGGCACCCTCACCATCAAGTACCGCAAGCCCACGCCCTTGCGGACCCCGCTGCGCCTCGAGGCCCGGTTCCTCGAACGAGAGGGCCGAAAAGTCCGGACCTACGGGGCCATCTTCCACGGCGATCTTCTCACCGCCGAGGCCGAAGGCATCTTCATCGAGGTCGTCCCCCAGCGGTTCCTGGCCATCGTGACCGAGCACTCGGACTCGCCCGAGGCCGTCGAACAGGTCCGGGCCGACGCCCGCCGGCTGGGCTTCGCCGAGGACTGACCTCCCCGAGGACCGATCTCCTTCGACGCCCCGGCAAGGCCAGGAAGACCCCCCCGAATTCGTCCCCGATGGCCCTTCGGCCCGGTCTGCCCCGGGCCCGGCCCGCGAGTACCAGTCTGACCAGGGGATTCCTCCCTCAGCGACGGCCCCGCCCGGCCACCACCCTGCGTGGCCCCACTCTCAACAGATTCCCGTGGCGCGCCGATACCCAATTGGACCCAATGGTATGGCCGGCGCTCGGGCCCGGCCCAAGGTGAGGACGGCGGGGGTTGAGCGGACGAGGACGCCAGAGCAGTGCACCCGCGTCGCCCACAGAGGCCACCGACGACCGACCTGGCGTCGGCAGGGTCCCCTTGTCGTCACCCGGGGAGTTGGCCGACGAGGACCTGGCGGTGTTCCTCGAGATGTCCAACGAGATCTTCGGCGTCTTCGACCTTTCGCAGGGGCTCGTCTGGAGCAACGGCACCGCGGCGGCCCTCCTCGGTTACGACGATGCGGAACTGGCCCGGATGTCGCTCGTCGACCTCATCCATCCCGACGACCTCGTCGAGGCCCTGGCCATGTTCGACCAACCCACCGGTGAGACCGACCCCGCCGGGGTCCAGTCCCGTTACCGGTGCCAGGACGGCTCCTGGCGGTGGTTGGAGTGGACGGCCCGCCTCGAGCCCGAGTCCGGGTTGGTCTACGGCGCGGCCCGCGACGTCACCGACCACCACCTCGCCCAGAGCGCGCTGGGCGCCAACGAAGCGTGGCTGGCCGCGATCCTCGACCACTCCACCGCGGCCATCTTCGTGAAGGACACCTTGGAGCGGTACGTCGTCGTCAACGAAGTCTTCCTCCGTGCCTTTGGCTTCGAACGCGAGGACGTCTTGGGCAAGACCGTGTCCGAGATCTGGCCCGACGCCCCTGTCGACGACACCGACCGACGGGTCCTCGATCAGGGCGCGGTATTCACCCGGGACGATCTCGTGCCCGTCGAGGACGAGGTCCACACCATGATGACCACCCGGTTCCCCCTCCTCGACTCGTCGGGGGTGATCACCGGGATGGCCGCCATCGCCACCGACATCACCGAGTGGACCCGGGTCCAAGCCGCGCTGGCGGAGCGCCAACGCCTCCTCGACACCGTGATCCGGGCCTGTCCCGACATCGTCACCGTCTTGGACGGCAACGGCCGGGTCCGTGAGATCAGCGAAGCCTCGGCTCGGATCCTCGGTTACGACCTCCACGACCCCGTCCACGAAGAGATCGAGGCTCTCATCCATCCCGACGACCTCGACCGGGTCCACGACGAGGCATCCAAGATCTTCCTGAGGCCCGACAACCAGCTCAACCTCACCTACCGGGTCCGCCACGCCGATGGGCGGTGGGTCGTCCTCGACACCCGGGGTCAGGCGATGGTGGGCGACGACGGGACGACGGTGGGAGCCGTCGTCGTGGCCCGTGACATGACCGACGAACTCCAGGTCGAGGCCGAGATGCACGTGGCCGTCGAGGCCGCCGAGCAGGCCAGCAAGGCCAAGAGCGACTTCCTCTCCCGAATGAGCCACGAGCTGCGGACCCCGCTCAACAGTGTCCTGGGCTTCTCCCAGCTCCTCGAGATGGACGACCTGCCCGACAACCACGGTGAGGCGGTCAGCCACATCATGCGGGCCGGTCGTCACCTCCTGAACCTCATCGACGAGGTCCTCGACATCGCCCGGATCGAGTCGGGCAATCTCGAGCTCCTTTTGGAACCCGTGGCGATCCGCCGGGTCCTCGGCGATGCCATCGACCTCGCCGGACCTCTGGCCGAGCGGGGCGGGATCACGGTGGTCACCGACCTCGAGCTCTGTCCCGACACCTTCCACGTCCTCGCCGATCGCCAGCGGCTCCTCCAGGTCATGCTCAACCTGTTGTCCAACGCCGTGAAGTACAACCGGGTCGGGGGACGGGTGGGCGTCGCCGTCGCGGCGATCTCGAACAGCCTCGTCCGGATCACCGTCACCGACACCGGGAACGGGATCAAAGCCCAGGATCTCGACCGCGTCTTCGAGCCCTTCGACCGCCTCGGCGCCGAGACCACCGGGGTGGAGGGCACCGGAGTCGGGCTCACCCTCTCGAAGTATCTGGTCGAGAGAATGGGTGGGACCATCGGGGTCTATTCGAAGCTCGGAGAGGGGACAACCTTCACCGTCGACCTCCCCACCGCGGACCCACCCGAGGTCCCGGTGCGCGGGCCCGAGGTCGCGCCCGACGCGATGGCGAGTGTGGCGACGGTTCGGGTCCTTCACGTCGAGGACAACCTCGCCAACCTCGAATTGGTCGACCAGGTCCTCACCCGTTCGGGTTTCGTGGAGATCCTGGCGGCGATGTCGGGGAGCCTGGGGATCGAATTGGCCCGTGACCGTCGACCCCATCTGATCCTCCTCGACCTCCACCTCCCTGACATGTCTGGGACCGACCTCCTCGACGCGCTCCAGGCCGACCCCCGTACCGCCGACATCCCCATCGTGGTGGTGACCGCCGATGCCACCCCCTCGCAGATCCAACGACTCCGGGACATCGGCGTGGCGGCCTATCTCACCAAGCCCATCGACATCCGGGAGCTCTTGCGGGTGGTCGAGACCATGTCGTCGCGTCCGGAGTCGTCGCGTCCGGAGTCGTCGCGTCCGGAGTCGTCGCGTCCGGAGTCGTCGCGTCCGGAGTCGTCGCGTCCGGAGTCGTCGCGTCCGGGGTCGTCGCGTGCGGGGGAGCTGTCGTGACGCCACGGGTCACCACACCGCAGGTGGGGCCGGTCCCCCCACGCCATTCGTCGGGCACGGCGGTGGCAGATGCGGGGACGGCCCGGCTCACGACCTTCCTCGACCTCTCCGCACAGATCTTCTGCATCACCGACTTTGCAGGAATGCTCGTCTGGTGGAACCCGGCCTTCGAACGGACTCTCGGTTACGGAGCCGAGGATCTCCGGGGACTCCGGCTCGACGACCTCGTCCATCCCGACGATCGGGAGGTCCGCAAGGCGGCCGAGGCGGTCCTGGCGCAGAACGGCGAAGCGGGGCTGACCCGGGTCCGGTTCTGTACCCGGCGTGGCGAGTGGCGGTGGCTCGAATGGACCAACCGGGTCGACTTCTCTCGCCAACGGGTCTACGGCGCGGCCCGGGACATCACCGAACGACGACAGGACGAGGTCTCCTTGCGCGAGAGCGAGGCCCGGCTCCGGGCCATCATGAAGTACTCGCCCTCGGTCATCTTCGTGAGGGACCTCGAGGGTCGGTACCTCCTGGTCAACGACGAGTTCGCACGCGCCTCGGGCGTTGCCGTCGACGCCGCGGTGGGACTCACCGCCGAGGAGTGCTGGCCCGAGGACATCAACACCATCCCCGGGGGCCAGGGTCAACTCATCGACGACGGGTCGTCCTTCGCGAGCGACATCTCCATGACCACGGTCGACGGCCCCCGGGACTTCATGGTTAGCCGCTTCCTCATCCGCGACGAGGCCGGCACCCCCTTCGCCATCGGGGGGATCGCCACCGACACCACCGAGCGGCGCGGCGCCGAGCGGGCCCTGGCGGCTCGGGACCGGCTCCTCGACTCGGTCATCGGCGCCAGCCCCGACATGATCACCCTGATGGACAGGGCCGGGAAGATCCATCAGATCAGCGAGGCTGAGAGCGCGTTGTTCGGCCATCGCCACGAGGTCTTCACCCGCAGCGACGTCTTCGACTTCGTCCACCCCGACGACTTCGACAACGTCGCCTCCCTCTTCATCCGCATGGTGACCGGAGCCGTCTCCCATCTCCATCTCCGGTACCGGGCACGGCATGCCGAAGGCCATTGGGTCACCGTCGACTCTCGGGCCCAGGCCGTCTTGGACAACGAGGGCCACTTCGCCGGCGCGGTCGTCGTCTCGCGCGACATCTCCGACAAGCTCGAGTCCGAACAGAAGTTGGAGATCTCTCGGGAGTCGGCGGAGAAAGCCAGCAAGGCCAAGTCCGACTTCCTGTCGCGGATGAGCCACGAGCTCCGGACCCCGCTGAACTCCATCTTGGGGTTCGCCCAGCTCCTCCAGATGGACGACATCCCCGGCCAACAGGCCGACGCCGTGGACCACATCCTCCGGGCCGGTCGTCACCTCCTCGACCTCATCGACGAAGTCCTCGACATCGCCCGGATCGAGTCGGGCTACCTCGAGCTGACTCTGACACCGGTGCCGGTGGCCGAGATCGTGTCCGAAGCACTGGAGCTGACCAATCCCATCGCGGCGCGCGCCGAGGTGGTCATCCGCTCGGCCGTGGACCCCCGCGACTCCTTCGTCGTCACCGCCGATCGCCAACGGTTGATGCAGGTCCTCCTCAACCTCTTGTCCAACGCCGTGAAGTACAACCGGCCCGGCGGTCGGGTCGACATCACCTGCGAGCCGGGTGAGGGGGGTCGGCTCCGGTTGGCCGTAGCCGACACCGGGAGGGGCATCCGATCCGAAGACTTCGACCGGGTCTTCGTTCCCTTCGACCGACTCGGCCTCGAGCAGACCGGCATCGAGGGAACCGGGGTGGGCCTGGCCTTGTCCCAACACCTCTGCGAGCGCATGGCCTGCGACCTCTCTCTGGAATCGGTGACCGGTGTGGGATCCACCTTCACCGTCGACCTCCCCGCGGCGGGACCGGCTCCGATACCTACCGGCGATGGCGATGGCGATGGCGATGGCGATGGCGATGGCGATGGCGATGGCGATGGCGATGGCGATGGCGATGGCGATGGCGATGGCGACCCCGGAGTCGACGGTGCCGTCGACAGCGCGATCGGCCCGGACGCGCGCGCCCGGGACAATGGTGGAGAAGTGTCCAACGAGTTCGACGCGCCCAGAGGTGGGCTTCTGGTCTGTCAGCCCGAGACGATCGACCCGGCGTCGTCGAACACGGCGTCGTCGAACACGGCGTCGTCGAACACGATGCGAGACGGGGACGGCGATGCCGGTCGGTGGCCCGTGCCGGGACGGGCCTTTCGAGTCCTCCTCGTCGAGAACAACCTGACCACCCTCGATCTGGTCGAGCGGGTGTTGTCGCGCCGGCCCGGCACCGAGGTCCTGGCCGCTATGCAGGGAGGTCTGGGGATCGACCTCGCCCGGGAGCACGTCCCGGACATGATCCTCCTCGATCTCACCCTTCCCGACATGACCGGCGACGTGGTCCTCGACCGGCTCATCGAGGACCCCGCCACCGCGGAGATCCCCGTGGCCGTGATCGGTGCCGACGCCCCGGCCCAACAGGTCCGCCAACTCCTCGGGCGCGGCGTCATGGGGTTCCTGGCCAAGCCGATCGACGTTCGGGGGCTCTTGTCCCTCGTCGACGCGGTTCGGGCCGCGCGCGGGCTCTGACCTTCGACCCGACGTCCCCACCCCCGACTTCGGGGATCAGTTCGGGGATCAGTTCGGGGATCAGTTCGGGGATCAGTTCGGGGATCAGTTCGGGGATCAGTTCGGGGATCAGTTCGGGGATCAGATGGCCCGCTCGCGCCCCTCCCAGTAGGGATCCCGGAGCTTCCGCTTGTAGAGCTTCCCGTTGGGGTCACGGGGCATGTCGTCGGTGAAGTCAATGGTCTTGGGGGTCTTGAACTTCGCCAGTCGGCCTTCGCACCACCCCAGGATCTCCGCCTCGAGCTCGGCCGAGCCCTCCACCCCGTCGACGGGTTGGACGACCGCCTTCACTTCTTCGCCCCAGTCGTCATGGGGGATCCCGAAGACCGCGGCGTCGACGACCTTGGGATGGCCCAACAGGACGTTCTCGATCTCGGCGGGGTAGATGTTCGCACCCCCGGAGATGATCATGTCGGTCTTCCGGTCACGGAGGAAGAGGTATCCGTCGTCGTCGAGATACCCCACGTCCCCGACGGTGAAGAACTTCCCGATCCGGTTCTTCTGTGTCTTCTCCTTGTCCCCGTGGTACTCGAAGTCCGCCGACTGCATGGCCATGTAGACCGTCCCGATCTGATTGGCCTCGAGCCGGTTCTCGTCGTCGTCGAAGATGGCGATCTCCGAGATGGGCCAAGGCTTGCCCACGGTCCCGGGCTTCCCGAGCCACTCCTCGGTGTTGACGATGGTCCCCCCGCCCTCAGATGCCGCGTAGTACTCGTCGATCACCGGCCCCCACCATTCGATCATGGCGTGTTTGGTGTCGACCGGGCAGGGAGCCGCCGCGTGGATCATGTGTCGGAGTGAACTGAGGTCGTACTTGTTCCGGACGTCCTCGGGGAGTGCGAGGAGTCGGTGGAATTGGGTGGGAACCATGTGTGAGTGGGTCACCCGGTACCGCTCCATGAGCTCGAGCATGCCCTCGGCGGACCACTTGTCCATGAGGACCACGGTGTGGCCCATGTGGATCGCCGCACCCGAGAACCGGAGGACGGCGGTGTGATAGAGCGGCGAGCCCACGATGTGGACGTTGTCGTCCCGGGGGTTGATGCCGAAGAGAAGGAGGATCCCGGCCAGGGCGATGGCCATCTCGTCGGGGTCCGCACCCGACAACGTCCTTCGGACACCCTTGGGGTTCCCCGTCGTCCCCGACGTGTAGTTCATGGTGTCGCCCAGACTCCGGTCTGCGGGCCGGTCGGTCTTCTGGTTGTCCCGCATCTGGGCGTACGAGGCGAAGCCCGAAATGTCCCCGACCGCCAAGCACCGCGAGGCGGGGATCTCGGCCTGATCGGCGGCGTCGAGGCAGATATCGGCGAACCGCTCGTGACCGATGAAGACCTCGGCGCCGGAGTCCTTCAGGATGTAGGCGATCTCCGGTGCCACCAAATGGTGGTTGATGGGCACGATGTACCACCCGGCCTGCATCGCCGCGAGATAGATCTCGAAGACCTCGACGCAGTTGGGCAGGACGAAGGCAATCGTCGCTTCTTTGCGGAGTCCCAACTGCCGCAACCCGTGGACCACCTGGTTGGCCCGACCGAGCAGCTCGCCCGCCTTGAGCTCGGTCCCCTCGGGGGCCACCAGGGCCAGGTGACCGGGCTCTTCCTCCGCCATGGCCCAGAATCCGAAGTCGGTCATCCTCGCTCCTCACTCGGCGCTGCGGTGATCCCGCCTTGTGGTGATCGGTCGTGATTGGTGGTGATCGACCGGCACCCGAGGCTAGAACGCGTTCTTGCCATGGGCAAGCCCTGTGGTGGCGGTGATGTCCGGCCTGACCTGGGGGCCCGGGGGTCGACTCCCGCTGGGGAGTGCCCCGCCCTGCCGTCTAACATCCCGTCAGATTTCCGACCGGATAGCACCAGACGGTCCGGGCCGGACCGGACAGCAAGAGACCGAGACAGGGAGCAGTAGCCGACGTGGCTGGGTACCTCGAGAACAAGGCGATCGTGATCACCGGTGGAGGCGGCGGCATCGGCCGGGCCTGTGCCCTGGCCTGCGCGGCCGAGGGCGCCAAGGTGGTGGTGGCCGACATCGGGGTGGGCCTCGCCGGGGAGGACCCCACCTCCGAGGTGGCCGAATCGGTGGTGAAGGAGATCGAGACCGGGGGAGGCGAGGCCGTGGCCGTGGCCCAGGACGTCTCCACCATGGCGGGGGGCGAGGCCATCGTGAACACCGCCGTGGAACGGTGGGGTCGGATCGACGGTGTGGTGGCGGTGGCCGGGATCCTCCGGGAGCGGATGCTCTTCAACATGTCCGAGGACGAGTTCGACGCCGTCATCGCCACCCACCTGAAGGGCCACTTCACCGTCTTCCGCCACGCCGCCGCGGTCATGCGGAAGCAGGAGTCGGGCTCGCTCGTCGGCTTCACCTCGGGCGCCTTCGCCGGCTCGGTGGCCCAGGCCAACTACTCCGCCGCCAAGGGCGGGATCGTCTCGCTGGTCCGTTCGGCCGCGGTGGGACTCCACCGCTACGGCGTCCGTGCCAACGCCGTGGCGCCGGTGGCCCGGACCCGGATGTCGGCGAACGTCCCCATGGAGCTGGCCGAGATGGGCGAGCCCGAGGACGTCGCCCCCCTCGTCGTCTATCTCTTGTCGGACGCCGCCAAGGACGTGACGGGCCAGGTCTACACGGCCGTGGGCGGACGGATCGCGGTCTGGAATCAGCCCGTCGAGGTCCGGGAGATGCGGACCGACGGTCGGTGGACCCCCGAGCTCATCGCCTCGCGCTTCGACGAGGTGGGCCAGGAGCGGATGGGGCTGATCGACCGGCTCGACCAGATCCGCCAGGCGGCCGCCTCGGGCGACAAGCCCAACGCCTGAACCTCCACCCCACTCCACCCCACCCCATCGACGTCGGCACCATCACCGACCCTCATCCGAAGACCGAGGACCCCATGCGTTTCTCCTACGCCGAGTCGATGACCGACCCGACCTTCTACGGGCCCCTGGCCCGGGCGGCCGAAGACGCCGGCTACGACACCTTCGTCGTCCCCGATTCCATCGCCTACCCCTTCGAGTCCGACACCACCTATCCCTTCAACCCCGACGGGTCACGGGAGTTCCTCGAGGACAAGCCCTTCATCGAGCCCTTCTCCCTCATCCCGGCCCTGGGGGCGGTGACCACGACGCTTCGGTTCGTGACCTTCGTGGTGAAGCTTCCCATCCGCCATCCCGTCATGGTGGCCAAGCAGGCCGCCTCGGTGGCCGTCCTCACCGGTGACCGGTTCCTCTTCGGGGTGGGGACATCCCCCTGGCCCGAGGACTACGACCTCCTCGACGTCCCCTGGGCCCGCCGGGGCAAGCGGATGGACGAATCCATCGAGGTCATCCGGGGACTCACTGCGGGTGGGTTCTTCGAGTACCACGGCCAGGTCTTCGACGTCCCCTCGGTGAAGATGTCCCCGTCCCCCGCCAAACCGGTCCCGATCCTCATCGGTGGTCACGGCGAGGCCGCCCTCCGTCGGGCCGCGGTCATGGGCGACGGCTGGATGCACGGCGGTGGCGACCCGGCCGACCTCCCGGGGTTGTTGGCCCGGCTGGCCGAGCTCCGCGCCGAGGCCGGCCGCGAGCACGCGCCCTTCGAGACCCATGTCATCTCGATGGACGCCTTCTCTGTCGACGGGGTCCGTCGCCTCGAGGAACAAGGTGTCACCGACGTCATCGTCGGATTTCGCTGGCCCTATGTGGTGGGACCGGACATCGAGCCCCTCCAGGACAAGATCGATAACCTTCGCCGCTTCGCCGACGCCGTGATCACCGAGGTGAAGGCCTAGTTTCCGGGTCGGAGTCAGGGGGCGACACGATGGGCGCAGCGTTCGAGATGTCGAAGAAGTCGATGGCGATGTCCGAAGCCAAGGACCGCGAGGGATGGCTGGAGCTCTTCGCCGACGACGCCGTGGTCGAGGACCCCGTGGGGCCCTCCTTCGTGGACGCCGAGGGCAAGGGCCAACGGGGCAAAGAGGCCATCACCGCCTTCTACGACAACGTGGTCTCGCAGTCCGAGAGCCTGAAGTTCACCATCCGCCAGACCATCGAATGCGGTGACGAGGTGATCAACATCGGCGAGCTCCGGATCACCCTCCCCGGGAACCAGGTCGCGGTCGTCCCGATCGCCAACATCTACAAGGTGAACGCCGAGGGGAAGCTGGCTTCCCTCCGTTCGTTCTGGGAGCAGGACAACCTGAGTTTCACCGCCGGCTGACCGCGGCTGTCGGGGGTCGTTCTTCACTCTTCTCACCGAAAAGTGCAAGGAATCGGCCCCGATCGGCGTGTTAAAGACATGCACGCCGATGTGGCCCGCCTCTGGGTGGGGGAGCCCGGGACGGGATTCGGCTGGGACGACGGGGGTGGCGTGGCTGCTGCGGATGTCCCGGGGGCCGGAGCCGGAGCCTTCGATCCCTCTCGGTCGGCGGCCTTCGACGACTTCTATCGGGCTCATTACGAGTCACTCGTCCGGCTGGGGTTTCTCCTGACCTTCTCCGAGGACGTGGCCCGGGACCTCGTCCACGACGTCTTCGTCCGGGTCTACCGACGTTTCGACGGGCTCGACGACCCCCTCCCGTACCTCCGGCGGAGTGTGGTCAACGCCAGTCGGTCCTGGCACCGGCGCCGCCGTTTGGAGCGGTCCCGGTCCGGCGCGGCGGAGCCCGTCGGTGACGTCACTCTCGAAGCCGACGAGCTCTTCGACGTCTTGGCCCGCTTGCCCACCCGACAGCGCGCCGCCATCGTCCTCCGGTTCTACGAGCAGATGACTGACAACGAGATCGCCGCGCTGTTGCACTGCCGACCGGGCACCGTGGCATCACTGGTCCACCGCGGCTGCGCCCGGTTGCGCGGTGCCATCGCCGAAGGGGAGAACGAGGGGGAGGGGCCATGACCGACACGCCTCGCGGAGGCTTCGAGGACCGTCTCCGGGCCGCCCTCACCGCCCGGGCCGGGTCGGTGTCCGCACCCCCTGACGAGCCCGGTATGGCGGCTGTGGCGGCGCGTGCCCGGCTCCGCCACAGCCGACGCCGATGGGAGGCCGCGACATTGGGGGTGGCGGTGGTGATGGCAGTCGGCCTGAGCGTGGCGGTCACCTCGGGCGGTGCCGGCCCACGGGAGACCGCGAGCCAGGCCGGGGCGCGGTCCGGGCCCGGTGCTCCGGGCCGTCACCACCTGGACCGGCACGACGGGGTCCTCCTCCTGCCCTTGTCCGGCACGGTCAGCGCCTCGAGCCCCGGCGCCAGGTCGTCGTTCGGGGTCCTCGGACCGGCAGCCCCCGGTGCCACCGGCGCCGCCCAGACAACCGAGACGACAACGGCCAGCGCGGCGGTGCCCGACGCGGCCAGCCCCCCGCCGACGACCGTCCCTGGCGCGGCGTCGGGGAACACCGCGTCGTCGAACACCGCGTCGTCGAACGCCGGGTCGTCGAACGCCGGGTCGTCGAACGCCGGGTCGTCGGACGCCGGGTCGTCGAGCACGGCGTCGGGGAACACGGCGGGGCCCATCGACGTGGCCCCGTCGTCGTCGACGCCACTGCAACGTCTCTACGGTCACACCTCGGCCGACGGGGTCCAGATGACCCTCTTCGACCAACCTGCCGGAAACAGTGCCGGAAAGAGTGCCGGAAACAGTGCCGGAAACAGTGCCGGTGCGGATGACGCAGGGTGTCTCACCACCACCCAGCTCACCGTCGAGATCTCCGACACCGAGGCGGTGGGCAGGGCTACCGAGCCCTTGTTCAAAGGGGCCGCCGGCGCGCTGGTCGATGTCCAGGTCGGTGAGATCGGCAACACCGAAGGGGCACCGGCCACGTGGGTCCTGGCCCAGGTGGGCGCGGGCGCCGCCACGGTCGAGGTGCAATTCGCCGACGGCGCCATCGACCAGGCCAGTGTCCCCGGTTCGGGCGTGGTGGTGCTGGGGCACACCGGCGCGCCCGCGGACGCGTTGGGGAACGGCTCGGTGGCCGCCATCGACGTGGTGGGAAGCGGCGGCCAGGTCCTGGCCGGCTACGGGCTCGGCACCGAGAGCTCGGTGCCGACCGGGGGTGAGGCGCCCAGCTCACTGCCTCCGCCGGGCGCGGCCCAACCGACCGATCCCGCCGGGGCCACCACGGCGATCACCCGAGCCCTGACCACGGCCCTGGGGTGCAGTGCCTCGCCCGTCCAGCGGATCGGGGTTATCGCCGGGGGAGACCCCGTCGAGACGCTGCCCGACTTCGGAGGGACGGCCACGGTGCGGGTCGACCGGGTGGTCTTCACCTCGGCCAGTTCGGCCGTGGCCCAGTACCACCTCTATTCCGGCCAGCTCGATGCCGGCCAACACGAGACCGGTCCGCTCTACGCCGCCGCCACCCTGGTCGCTGACACATGGCAGCTGTCGCTGGCGTCGGTGGCCCCCGGGCTCCAGGTGACGCCGGCCCACCAGGTGGGCAACGTCACCGTGGCCCCGGGTGGGCCTCTGTTCGTGAAGACCTGGCCGGGCGGCACGGCGGTGGCGGTGTACAGGGCGCTGCCCGGTTCGCAGTCCGGACCCGGTTACGGCACGGGCGACGCGGCCTGCACCCCGGCCGGGGGCATCGTCGAGGAGGTCACCACGCCCGGGGCCGTGGCCGTGCTCAGCGCGGCGCTCTTCCCGAACTATGCCGCACCGTTGATCGACGCCGCGGTGTCGAGCGTGGGAACCGCCGAGGGCGCGCCCGCCACCGTGGTCGACGTGGAGACCGGGCCCCAGGCGGCGTCGGTGTCGGTGACCCGCAGCACGGGCACGGTCCGGGTGTCACCGGTGGACGGGGCCGCGGTCATCGTCCTTCCCGGCGCGCCTTCCAGCGCGCTCAATGGTGCGGGTTCTGAGCTCCAGGTGAGCGACGGTTCGGGGGCAACGCTGGCCACCGTGTCGCTCCAAGTGGAGTCGACTGCGCCGGCGGGGCCCTCCACCTTGCCCCCGTCGCTCCCCACCACCGGTGGCCAGGGCCCCGCCGATCCGCAGGCCGCCACGGCGGCCATCACCCAGGCCTTCGCGGCGGTGTTCGACTGCGCCACCCCGCCCGTCCAGCGGGTCCAGTCCATCCAGGACGGCAGCCTGGTGGCCGGAGCCCTGGAGCAGCTCGACACGGGCCCGTATGAAGCCCTGGCCTCGTCGAGCTACATCGACGTCCAACGGGTCGTGTTCGAGAACCCCACCCTGGCGGATGTGGCCTACACGCTGCGGTTCCACTCCGACGCGGGGCTGACCTTCCCCATGGTGGGCCGGGCCGTGGTGGTGGCCGGGACGTGGAGGGTCAGTTACGGCACCATCTGCGCGGCGATCCAATTGGGACTGGCCAACTGCCAGTCCTAATGGGCGGCGGTCCGCGACGGCGACCGAGAACGAGAACGGGAACGGGAACGGGAACGGGAACGGGAACGGGAACGGTGAGGGTTAGGAGCCCGCGCCCAGGTTGAACTGCTCGAGGGCCTCGGCCACGTTCGTGTCGGTGCTGATCTGGGGGAAGTCCTCCCTGGTGTTGAGATGGGGGAAGGGCTCCGCGGGCACGGCCACCCCCAGGGCCTCGCACAACGGCTCCCAGCCGTCGCCGGGCTGCCAGTCGACGAACCGCGACGATGGTGCCGAGGCGCGCACCTCGGCGTTGTGGCGGTCATAGGCGGCGATGGCCGCGGCCTTGTCGGTCACATCGGCGGTGAAGCGCGCCGAGGACACCGCTTGCCACATGGCGAACCATTCCGCCATCTCCGGGGGGACCTGAGAGGCGTCCATGGCGAAGATGGTCTGGCTGGCGCTGTCCCACCAGGCCTCGCTGTCACGGCGGGTGGAGAGCACGACGACGGCGTCGGGGTTGGCCTCGAGGATCTCGGGCCAGAAGAGACAGGCGGGGAAGTCCGACGTGGCCCCGTAGCTGTCGAGGAATCCGGACCAGTCGACCTTGCCTCCCTCGGCCGCCTCGCGCCAGGGTGCCACGTGGTCGGGATGGGTGAGGATCTCGAGCATGTGGTAGCAGGGCCGGCCGGTGAGTTGTTCGAGGGCTGTCTTCAGAGACAGCGTTCCCGTCCGACCGACCCCCGCGCCCACGACCTGCAATGACATGACGTCCCCCCGCTCCCCGTGCCCGGCACCCGCCGCCGATGTCCGGCGAGCATAACCATCTCAACTTCCCTCGGCCCGGAGTGGAGATGCTTCCCCGACGGACCCTCGGTGGACCCTGCGTGGACCCCGCGGTCAGCCGCCCGTGAGCGATTTCACGAGGGTGGCGGGCGCCTTGCGGATCCAGGCGTCGGTGAGCAGGTCCTTCACCAGCGTCACCTTGGCGCGTTTGAGGTCCACCACCACACAGGCCAGGCGCTTGCCCCAATAGAACTCCTGACAGACATCGGGGTCTTCGGCCACGGCGGCACGAATTTCGCCCTCGTCGACCATGATCCGGAGATGACTGTCGTCAGGGACCGTGGCGAAGATCTTTCCCTTCACCCGGAACGAGGACATGTCGTGGTGGTCCTGCTCGGTCGCCTCCGGCAGGGCCAATGCGAGTTTGCGCGCCTGGGCGAGGGTGGTCATGGGCCGAGGTTTACTCGCTGTCGTCTTCGTCGTCGAGGGGCGCGGGCTGGATGATCATGGGCCCGTCGTTGCGGGGGGAGTTCACGGCTTTGTCGACGGGGTGCCGGACAAGTGTTCCCTTGGGGGCCGGAAGCAACAGCTTGGAGAGAACCTCGGTGTCGTGCTGGTCGGGGTCGAGCCACCGGTCGAAGTCAGGGCGCTCGATGATCACCGGCATCCGGTCGTGGACGTCGACCATGTCGGCCCCGGCGTTGGTGGTGATGATGGTGCAGGTCCGCAGCGTCGTCTCGGGGTCGGGTTCCTCTGAGCGCGACTTGTCCCACCAGGTCTCATAGAGACCGGCGAAGGTCATCGGGAGACCATCGGCCCGCCGAAAATAGAACGGGACCTTGCGCTTCGGGCTCTCGGGGTCGGGGACCTGCCACTCGAAGAACCCATCCACCACGATCAAACAGCGGTGCTTGGCGAAGGCTGACCGGTAGGCGGGCTTATTGGTGACCGTCTCGGCTCGGGCGTTGATCATCTTGTAGCCGGACTTGGGGTCCTTGGCCCAGTGGGGGACGAGTCCCCAACGAAGGACGTCCAAAACCCTTTCGTGGTCTTCGGTCTTCTCACCGGAGTCGGTGCGTCCATGACGCTCGGTGATGGCCGGGATGCCCCGCGCCGGTGGCACGTTCCAACTTGGCCGTCCGTCGGGGTTGATGCCCGCTGCCAACTGGACTTCGAGAAGTCGGGCCAGTTGGGACGGAGGCGTATGAATGTCGACCCGTCCGCACATGCGGGCTCGAGCTTAAAACGATCGAGAAGCCAAGCCGGCAGATCACTGCTCAAGGCGCATTCCGACTGCCAGTCGCCTATCTGTCCACGCCGAAGTCAATTATTCGTTGCGTACTTCCCGCGCCGGCAAGGTTTTGAGCGAGGTCTCCGGCAAACCGAAGACGTCATTCTTCGAGACGTGACTTCCCGACCCGAGTCGACATTTCACGCTCGCTCAGATCGGACAGTGTTCATCGCCGCGCTCGGCGCTCGGGGTCCTGGGGGGCGCTGGCTGCCAATTCGCGCGTTTCGTCGCTCAAGTTGCCTCCTCCCGGCACTCCCCGTAGTCTCCCCACGTTTAGTGGGGGCCACGCCTCCAAGAGAACACTGATTCGGGGGGGGATTTCATGCTTTCGACCTGGGCAAGCGCGCTGTGTAGTCAACAAATGACATTCAGCGCGCAAAAGGTCCTCTCACGCTGCATGTCCTTTGGAAGGGCCAATCCGACCACGACGGGTGGATCGATCGCACAACTCCATTGCTGGTTCGATGGCTGAGAGCACGAGCCGCTGGGCTCGCCGTCGCCACAAGGTCTGGGCCGGGGCTGCTGTTGTTGCTCTTCTTGGCACACAGAGTGCGTTCGTTGCGTGGGCGGCGACCAACTCGGGGTCGGCGTCCGACGGTGGAAACACCGTGAACGTGGGTGCCGGGAGTGCATCGTCAAGCCCAGGGAGGGCGGTTCACGGAGGTACCCACGAACCCTCACGCTCTGGATCCGCGGCCGCTCCATGCACGTACATACCTCTGCCCGCTAAGCAGGCCGCGACCTTCGGCGCCGGCGGGCCCACGCCAGGTGCCTGGTATTTCGTGAAGTGCCCTGGGAAGAAGCTGACTATTTACAGCGGCGCCCTTTCTTGGTTCCCCACCGGGTCTCCGACCGTTGCTGGAACACCCGCAGCGGCTCCGAACGCGTTGGCACAGCAGGCGGCTGACTCCCTGACGCTGCCCTCACCGGTGGTGGACCTAAATCCGTCCGCGTTCAGCGTCGTGAATCTGAGTTCGTGGCTTTGGATCGACCCGCAGATTTGGCACAGCTATCGCGCCACCGCAACTGCGGGAAACGTGAGTGCCACCGCGGTTGCGGTGCCCAGCACGGTCTTGTGGACGATGGGGGACGGGCACTCGGTGGTGTGTGGCGATCCCGGAACTCCATATCAGCCAACGGTGCCTGAGTTAGCGCAGACAACGGACTGTTCGTACACCTATCTCAAGTCGTCGGCGGGTCAACCAAGCGCCAACGGCGATGGCGATTCCAACAACGGGGCGTTTCGCGTGACAGCAACGATTACGTGGACAGTGAGCTGGTCGGCGACCGGTGTCGCCGGTGGCGGCTCGCTCCCTCCGCTGCACACGAGTTCCACGGTTCCCGTTCGAGTAGAGCAGATCGAATCAGTCGGAACCGTCGGCTAGCGCCGAGAGAGGCCCTGGTACTCGTGTCCACCACATCGACGCGCACCCGTCCACAGATGATGTTGACGAACGACGCTCCTCGTTTCGTCGGGAAGGGACGTCGACGCCGTCCTGTCGTGGCAATCGCGTCGATTGCGCTGGTCATGTTTTGCATCGCGACCTTTACGAGCCTCTATGTGCATGCTGGAAACCGGGTGGCGGTTCTCGCCATAGCGCACGACATTCCTCAGGGACACACAATCAATCGGGGCGACCTAGAGGTCGTGAGAGTCTCATTTTCCGAGGATTTGGCTCCAGTCTCAGCTCAGGACTTCAGCCAGATCGTCGGGCGAACCGCAGCGGTCTCGCTTCTTCGGGGAACTCTGCTCAGCAAGTCCGAACTGGCCGCCCACGGCGGTCCGGACCGAGGTCAGGCGGTTGTGGGTGTTGCCACAAAGGCTGGCCAACTCCCCGCCGGAGGTGTTGCCGTCGGCGACCACGTCGACGTGATCCTCACCGGCTCTCCCGCCACCTTGGCGGGGGGGATCTCAGAGGGCTCTAGCCCGACGAGCTCCGCGGCTGCGACAGGACAACTGGAGATCGGTGGAGTTTTGGCATCGAACGCCATTGTCACGGGGGTGGCGGTGCCGACCTCATCGAGCCCGGACACCATCGTAGTGTCGGTCCTGATCTCTACCTCAATGGCGCCAATCGTGGCGAGTGCGTCAGCAGCGGGGCAAGCGGCCCTGGTGCTGGTCGGATAGGCCTCATGACTCTCATCGCGTTGTGTTCGGGCAAGGGCTCGCCCGGAGTCTCAACTCTCGCTTGTGTCCTTGGAGCGGTTTGGCGGCACGACCGACGCATCGTTGTTGCCGAATGCGACCCGTCGGGAAACGATCTGGCCGCTCGATTCGGATTATCTCCTCGAAGTGGCATGACCAGTCTTGCTCTTGCCTACCGACGACCCGAGGGCTCGGATGCGACGTTCGACCACCACCTTCAGTCGCTCCCCGGAGGCCTCGAAGTGTTGGTTGGCCCTGTGACACCCGAGGCTGCCGGCAGCCTGGATCGGGAGGTGGCTTCAGTCGGGACAGGCATGTTTCCTCATGAGATCGACGTCTTGATCGACTGTGGGCGCGTCCTTTCCGGTTCACTCGGCCAGCAGGAGATCTTCAAGGAAGCGGACCACGTGATCATGGTCACGCGCCCAGATGCTGCTGCATTGGCACATGCCTCATGGACCCTTGACATCCTCCGGAGTCTCACCAGGGGTGCGACTTCCTTTGTTGTCATGGGGCCTATCCAATTCACGGCTTCTGAGATGGAACAGGTCTTTCGCGCCAGGCTCCTGGGAGCCATCCCTCACGACGAGAAGTCGGCGTCGGTGGCGTGTGGCCGTCCCGGACGACCTCGGCGATTTGCCAGGAGCGATCTGGTTACTTCCGCAAGGAACCTCGCCGATCAGCTCTTGTGTGAGCCCACGGTCGGCCACCAGGACTCCGTGTCCGGCTCCGTGGTCAACAGACCTGACGATGTTGGCGGTCTACCTAGGCGCTCAGCATCGACGATTCGCACTTTGGGTTTGGCGACATCAGGGGAGCTGGGAGCGGACGTCTGATGAGAACAACCGATCAGACTTCTTTGGTGGCGAGACTTCGTGGCGAAGTTGCCGACGATCTCTCGGATGCTTCCGGCTACGAATTGGCATTGGAAGATCGTCGTGAGCTGGCTCGACAGCTGACTCTGTCGAGGTTGAAGCAGTATGCAGCCGAGTCCGTCGAGCGGGGGAGCACCCCTCTGGATTTGGCTGACGAGAGGCTCGTGGCACGTGCTGTTCTCGACGCGTTGTTTGGGCTTGGGCGCCTGCAAACACTGATCGACGATCAAAGCATTGAAAATATCGACGTCAACGGGTGCGATTGTGTCTGGGTCACGTACGCAGACGGAACCAAGGCCAGCGTCGAACCCGCAGCTGATTCAGATGCTGAGCTTGCGGAAATACTGAGGTCAGCCGCCGCACGATTTGGTTTGTCAGAGCGACGATTCGACGTCTCGCATCCCGAGTTGGACTTGCGCCTCCCCGATGGCAGCCGCCTCTCGGCGCTGATGTCGGTCGTCCAACGACCCGTCGTCTCGATCCGTCGTCACCGTTTCGTCGACCTGACTCTCGATGATCTGGTCGAGATGGGTGGTCTCGATGCGACTCTTTCCAGCTTTCTGGCGGCCGCAGTTCGTGCCCGGAAAAACATCGTCGTGGGCGGGGCCATGAACTCGGGGAAGACGACCCTGATACGGGCACTCGCCTCGGCGATACCGCCGCGAGAGAGGGTTGTCACGATCGAACAAGCCTTTGAGTTGGGTCTCGACTCGATCCCCGACCGACACCCTGATCTCGTGGCCCTTGAGGCCCGTCCGGCCAACGCCGAGGGGGAGGGTGCGATCTCCATGTCTCGGCTTGTCCGGAGGGCTCTTCGGATGAACGCGGACCGAGTGATTGTCGGCGAGGTGCTCGGCGACGAGATCCTGCCCATGCTCAACGCAATGAGCCAAGGTCGATCAGGGTCGATGTGTACGATCCACGCGGACTCTTCGCTCGGGATCTTCCGGCGACTTGCTTCGTATGCCGTGCAGGCGCCGGAGCGTCTTCCCCTTGAGTCCACCAACCTCCTGATCGCAGGCTCGGTGCACTTCACGGTCTTCGTTGAGGTTGTCGATCTGGAAAGAGCATCACCCGATGTGCGGTATCTGTATGGCTCCGACCGCGACGACTTCCTTGTCGATGCTGGGACGAAGAGAACGACATTCAAGGCGGTAAAGAGGCGCCGCTTCGTCTCTTCCGTGCATGAGGTCGTGGGGTCGGAAGGACTCCAAGTGATCTCAAATGAAGTCTTTCGATCCGACGGGGAGGGTCGGTCAGATCAGGTCGCGCCGTTGCGCTCATCCACCCTCGAAGAACTCGTCGATTGTGGATTCGAGCCGTCTCTCCGGAGTCCCGAGGCAGTGTTGTGGTGACCTTGGCCGTTGCCGTCCTCGGGGCCGGGTTGGGTACGGGAATCCTTGGTCTGACCATTGTGGGCCGGCGCCGACCTCTCTGGAATCGAGGGGATCACCTCCATGGCGGCCAACTCGGGACCGCCTCACCAGATCGGGGCGCTGACATGCCGCGTCTGATCCGGAAGCTTGCTGCTCCGACTGCCTTCGGCCTTCTTTGCGTTTTCATCACCCGCTGGCCAGTTGCCGGCGCTTTCGGAGGTCTGGCCGCGGCCACGTTGCCCAACAGCCTCCGCAAAGTCCTTCCCGGAGATGCATCCAAGCGCACCGAAGCCGTGGCCACCTGGACCGAGTTGATCAGAGATTCTCTGGCGGCATCGGCTGGCCTTGCCCAGGCGATCGTGGTTACAGCCCCCACGGCACCGCTCCCGATTCGGCCGGAGGCCAGGGCTCTGGCCACTCGGTTGACGAACGGTGTGTCTTTGGAATCCGCCCTTCGTTCCTTCGCACTTGAAGTAGACAATCCCGCCGCGGAGTTCCTGGTTTGTGCGCTCCTGCTGGCGGCGACGTCACGGGCACAGAGACTTGTGGAAGTGCTCAGTGCATTGACGGATGCGATTCGAGATGACGTATCGATGCACTTACGGGTTGACGCAAGCCGTGCGTCGGCCAGAAGCAGCGTACGTACCATCGTGATCTTCTCGATGGGTTTTGCATGCACGTTGGCTGTCATTGCGCATTCATACCTCAGCCCGTTCGGCACTGGGGTGGGCCAGCTGGTCTTGGGTGTCGTAGGACTGTTCTACACGGCTGGGTTGGTTCTGATGGTTCGATTGGTCCGTCCCATGTCCGAGATGCCCTTGTTGGAATCGGGTCGTGCCGAATGACCCTTGTCGTCCTGTTGGGTTTCGGCGTTGGAGTTGGACTTATGGGTGTCGTCGCGGGTGTCCAAAGTCGGCAAACGACCCTGCACGATGTCTTGTCCGGGCTCGCAGCGGAGCCCTCAAGTGGCAACGGAAACGAACACCGCGCGAGCCGAGGAACATCAAAACGTCTTGACCACCGGTTTGCCACGATCGCCGCGAACGAGGTGAGAAGGAGGAAGTATTTCGAACGCGAAGTAAGGGTGTGCCTTGCCCTCTCGAACTCGACGCTCGAGGAGCTCCTTGCCCGCTGTCTCGTCTACGCGGCGATTGGTTGCCTGATTCCTGCTGCTGTGTGGGCGCTCCTCTTCACCGCTGGATTGCGTGTGCCCATTCTTGTTCCTGTCACTGTGGGGATGCTGCTTGTCATCGGTGGAGCGGTTCTTCCGATCGCTGAACTCAATGCGCAAGCCAAACGGGGTCGGCGACATGCCAGAAGGGTGATCTGCTCCTTTCTGGACTTGGTGGTGTTAGGTCTCGCCGGTGGCATGGGCATAGAGAGCGCTCTCCTCGCCGCGGCTCAACTCGGACGGAATGTCGTATCTCGCCAGATGGTCTCAGCACTGTCGTTGTCCCGTGACACAGGCGAGCCACCGTGGGCGGCATTGGCGCGCCTGGGGGAAACCCTTGATATCGAGGAGTTGGGCGAATTGGCAGCAACGGCCGGATTGGCCGGGCTGGAGGGTGCCAAGGTCCGAGCCACGCTGGCGGCGCGCGCAGCGTCCATCCGGCGTCATGAGCTTGCCAACACCGAAGCCGAGGCAAACGCTCTTACCGAGAGATTGTTCATCCCCGGTGCATTTCTTCTTGTGGGCTTTCTGATCTTCATCGGATATCCCGCATTTACCCGGATCGCCTCCGGGTTCTGATCGAGCGAGCGCGGAGATACCAATGCTGTGCGATTGGAGTCATTGAGATGAAAGGAGAAGTCCATGTTGGCTGTACAGATCAGAACGCTCTGGATATTCGCCACTTCGCGGTGGGCGCTAGCGAATCGGGGAGAGGAGGGAAGTGTCGTGGAGAAGGTGATCCTTACGGCGATCTTTGCCGCCCTTGCCATTACGGTGGGCGCAATCATCGTTGCAAAAGTGACCAACAAGGCCAACACAATCAACCTCAATTGAGGCACCCCGGACCGAGGGCCCGGCGAAGGCTCTCGATTGACGAGGACGGATCGGTCGTGGAGGCGGCGATCGCCATCCCTGCTGCGATGTTGGTGATCCTCTTGTCGATACAAATGAGCCTTTGGGCTCACGCGTCCACTCTCGTTCAGGCCGCTGCAACTCGAGGGGATCAAGCGGCTTGCGTTGAGGGTGGTTCCTTGGCTGCAGGGATCGCAGAGGCGCAGTCGGCGTTAACGAACACGGCAAACCATGTCGTGACCAATTCTGCCGTTCAAGCGTCGCTCATGCCTGACGATGAAGTCCAGATTCGCGTGACCGGCCTGGCGGAATCGATTGTCCCGGGGTTTCATCTCCCGGTATCTGCTGTTCGTGTTGGCACCAGGCAGGAATTTCGTGTCGACGGGTGAACCCATGGGCCAATGGCGTCGAGCCGAAAGCGCCAGGGGAAGTATCACCGTCGAGCTCGTTCTCCTGACTCCCGTCATCGCGCTCTTCCTGCTTGTCACGGTCGCGTTTGGTAGGTATTCGCTGGCGAGGGAACAGGTTGTAGGTGGGGCTAGGGCGGCTGCAGGAGCAGCAGCTGTTGCCGGCTCGGCCGGCCAGGCGCAGCAGGCTGCGACCGCAGCCGCCCTGCCGGTGCTTGAGTCGAATCACTCTTGCACAGACCCGATTGTGACCGTCGATTCAGGTTCCTTTATCCCCGGCGCAATCGTCAAGGTGTCGGTGTCGTGCAGTGTCAAGTTTGCCGACCTCCTTGTCCCTGGGCTTCCTGGGGCAACCAGGATTGTGGCGATCCAAGAAGCGGCGATCGACCAATACCGCACAATTCAGCCGTGAGGGAGCGGCTGCGGCCAGGGAGGGAGCCCATGGGCGGTCACAATCTCGAGCTCCGTCCGGATGAAGGATCTCTCACGGTCTTCCTTGCCGTGCTGGTCCTTGCCCTCTTCGCGCTCGTGGGGCTCGTCATCGACGGTGGCCGCGCGGTAGCCGCCCAGAGTGCCGTGACGGGCGAGGCCGAACAGGCAGCTCGCCTGGGTGCGACGCAGATCTCGGTACAAGCCATTCGGTCGGGAATCATCGCAGTCGATCCGACCGCGGCGGCTCGAGTTGCGGCTGCGTATTTGCGAGCCGTCGGGACGGCCGGGTCCGTCACGGTTACAGGTGACACGGTGAAGGTCCAAATCGAGTCATCGGAGCCGACCGTCGTTCTGGGGATCGTCGGTGTTCAAGGGATCGGGATATCCGCGTCCGCCAGCGCTACGAACGTACACGGAGTGACGAGAGAGGATCGATGAGTGTGACGATTGGTCCGGGACGCACCGCCCACCGTTCGCATTTGGCCATTCGAATGTTGGTGTTGTTGGGGTGTGCTGGACTTGTGGGTGGTATCCCCCTGCTTCTCCTGGAGACGCACGCGACCCCGCCTCTGCTGGAGATCCGCGATCTGGTGGTACACCCGACGCAGGTACGAGACGCGCTAGAGACTCGCGTCAGTGACGGAGCCACGTTGAATCTCCTGTGGCTCATTGCCTGGTTGACGTGGGGATGGTTCGCTGTCTGTGTTGTCGTTGAGATTGTCGGGCGGGTCCGAGGTCGAGCTCCTGGAAGGTTGCCGGGGAGTCGGCACGTCCAGTGGCTGGCAAAGTGCCTGATCGGCGCTTCTCTGGCGTTCGGAATCCCTCATCGACAGCTGTCTTCCCTCCGACTCCAGGTGACATCCGTTTCCACTCTGGACGTTCACGGACACATTCGGAATGAGGAAACGAAGACGGTCGCCCGGACTCTGACCCCCATGGGCTCCGCCGGAGTGGCTGATGAGCGTCTCACCGTTGCGTCTTCGGTCGAACCGGAGCCTGCTGATCGGACCTACGTGGTGAAACCTGGAGACACCCTCTGGTCGATCGCCAAATCAGAACTCAAGTCACCTTTAGCTTGGCGACAGCTTGCTGCTGCCAACTATGGCAGGGCACAGCCTGATGGCGAATCTCTTACAAATGACCATTGGATACGACCCGGCTGGGTATTTGTCATCCCGATGTTGGGAAATGCCCAGGCCGGGGTGGCGCGCGGAGGGACCTCGTCCTTGATTGTCTCGACGACGTCTGACCCGCCGGTCATCGGGGATATCACTGGGCTGCCGGAACCCGCTAAAGCCGCGGCTACCACGAAGCGATGTTCCGTCGAGGCGCTCTCAGCGAACGATTGTCGTTCGGTCGGAACGGTTGGATCCCACTCAGCGGCCACCTCGCATCCGGAGGCGGGCCGCGGGCCATCCGGCCCTCATCTCCCCATTCTCCCTATCGGATATGGCCTTCTTGGAGCTGGGATCGTGGCGTTGTTGGACCGCATGCGCCGAGCCCAACAGCGTCTTCGGCCCGAGGGACTTCGGATCGCGCTTCCGGAGAGTGATTTGGTCGAGCTCGAGAGAGGCTTGCGGTTCGGGGCAGACCCGGGAGCAGCTGATTGGGTCGATCTGAGCCTTCGCCTTCTTTCGGCAAATGTGCGCCGGGGGAACCTGGAGACTCCGATGGTCTCTGCAGTTCTGCTTCGTGACGACGTCGTCGAAGTAATCCTGCAAACGGATTCGCTTCCGCCGCCGCCCTTCGAAACTGGATCTGGCGACAAGAGCTGGATCTTACGAAAAAGTGGACAGCTTCTTGACGAGTTGCGGAGGAACCCAGACATCGTCGGGATCGACGCGCCCATACCTTCACTCGTCACGCTAGGACGCGATTCCCAGGGAATCCAGATGATTAACATCGAAATCGCGGGCTCCGTGGCCGTGTCGGGGCCAGACGCTGATCTATTGGTTCGTGCCGTCGCCGTCGAGCTCGCGACTGCACAATGGGCAGATCAGATCGACCTTGTCCTCGTCGGCTTTGGGGACGCAGATCGCGGGTTGGAGCGGGTCAGTCACGCCAGCTCGTTGAGTGCAGTCAGCGCGAAGATGAAGCGAAGAGTGCAGGAACGCGCTGCCCTGTTGGCGACGATCGATCGCGCCACGAACAGCGAGAATCGTTGGCGGGAGGGCGGGGACTCGTGGGACCTCTGCGTTGTGATCTGCTCTTCCGACGCCTCTGCGGACGAGTCGGGCGCGTTAGAGGAACTCATCGACGTCGCTGGAAACGGCTCTTTTGGGGTGGTTGTGATCTGCGGTCGTGACATCCTCTCGGCTCGGTGGCGCGCCAGAACAGGTGAAGGCCGCGTGTCTGTTGATGGGGTTGGACTACCGAAATCGTCGCTCTTGCTTCAACCCGTACCACAGGGCCTCGTGGAGAGAGTCAGTGACCTGGTTGCTATCGCATCTCAGACAGCTGGAGTCTCGCCCGATGAGGAGCCATACGGGAGCCTGACACTTCGTATCCCCGAGAGGGGGGCACTTCCACTTGGAACGACGGGCGTGTCGTTTGATGTTGCACGCAACCACGGCTCCGCCGGTCACGGGTCATCTCAACCGAGTGACCCAAAGATCTTGGTACGAGTTCTTGGTCCCGTGGAGATCATCGGCGCTGCTCGACAATTTACTCGCGCGTGGGCTCTAGAGCTCATCGTGTACCTCGCTGTTCACCCGGGTGGGGTTAGCAACGAGCAGTGGGCAACAGCCCTTTGGCCCGAGAAGACAATGGCCCCAGCGAGTCTTCATTCCACTGCGTCTGCTGCTCGTCGATCATTAGGAACTTCCGCGTCCGGTGAAGACCATTTGCCGCGCTCACGGGGTCGGTTAGCACTTGGTCCCGGTGTGCAGACCGATTGGGACGTGTTCGTTGACCTGTCAAGGTCACCCGGGCCCGATGCATGGCGGGAGGCGATAAAGCTTGTAGTCGGACGGCCATTCGACGATCTTCGTTCACCCGATTGGGTTGTCTTGGAGGGGATTCAGGCGACTGTCGAGGCAGGCATTGTGGATCTCACATGTCGATATGCGCGGCACTGCCTCGAGGTGTTCGATGCCCCGGGAGCAGAATGGGCAGCGCGACAGGGCCTGCGAGTCAGTCCATACGACGAACGTCTCTACCGAGTCTTGCTCCGTGCAGCCGATGCGGCCGGAAATCCCGCCGGAGTTGAATCCGTTATGGCGGAACTCGTCCACCTAGTCGCCGATGACATCGAACCTTTCGACGCTGTACATCCAGAGACGATTGCACTTTATCGCAAGCTCTCTCGGCGTCCGTTCGCCACTCGCAGCCGCTAAATCCCCAACACCCGGCTGCCAGTGGGCTCGGCTTTGACGGGAAATGTCAGAATCCCCTTTGCGGGAGGCTTGGAAAGGTCATCAGCAAAGTATCGCGCAAGGTCGTTGCTCGACGATGCCGCTTGCCGCCGGATGGTGAGCGACAGACGAGGAGAGCAGACCGATGAGCAATGCGACGACGCTGTCAGGCAATCTGACCCGAGATCCAGAGATCCGTTACACGAGGGACGGCCAAGCTCACGCGACGTTCGGCCTGGCCGTCAATCGCCGGTGGCAACCCCGGGGGTCGGATGAGTGGGAAGAGGCGACATCGTTCTTTGACGTCGTCTGTTGGCGGGATCTCGCTGAGAATGTCGCGTTGAGCCTAGTGAAAGGAAGCCGGGTCATCGTGACGGGACGTTTGGAGCAAAGCAGCTGGGAGAATGAAAATGGCGAGCGGCGAAGTCGGGTGGAAGTCTCGGCCGAAGAAGTTGGTCCGTCGCTCCGGTTCGCAACTGCGGAGATCTCTCGGACCGAGCGTCGCGGTCCCGACCAGGTGGGCTCAGCCGGAAACTCCGACCTGGCTGATCAAGCTGAGGTCATTGGAATCGACGCCTAACCGACTCGATCCGGACTCGCGGTGGCCTCTGCCATCGCGAGTCCGGTGGGTCGGTTTATACCGCGGCGGTCATAACTGTTCGTTGAGCTCGATGAGGTCTTGGAGATCCAGGAATGAATGCCCTGCTGGTGTTTAAAGGAGAACGGGTGAGTTTTGCGACGGCGGTTGTTCTCACGAAGCGAGAGGCCTTTGAGGCCTGTGAGGCGTGTGCGGAAGCCGAGCGTGCTCTTCTGCGTACAGGTCGGGCCGCCGAAGCCGGACGCCTTGCTGCTCTTTTCGAACTAATCGAGGCCCGCCTCGTCTCGGGTTAGGGCACCGGCGGTAAGCGGATAGCGGCTTGGGTTCTGAGACAGCAGACCCGTGACCTCCAAGCCATGACGGTGCCCGTTCTGCCCGTCGACGAGCGCTGCCAACGATCACGTGCGTTTCGCACGAGAGCCCTACAATTGAAGATCCTGTGTGGCTTGAAGAGGTAGGCAGAAGGGGGGAAGTCGTCTTCATGAAGGATCGGCGCATTCGTAACAACGTCGCCGAAAAAAGTAGCCCTCAAGGATTGTCGGGTTGGCTGCTTTTGCTTGTCGGAGTCAAGACCTTCCACTTTGTCCGCCCAGATCACATTCGCAAGCTGGATCTCAGCTGCTCCTCAGTCCGTGGAGCTCCCCGGCACCCTCCGCTACTGATTTGTGCCGGGCTCGAACTCGAGCGACAGCGAGTTGATGCAGAACCGCTCACCGGTGGGGGCGGGCCCGTCGGGAAAGACATGGCCCAGGTGGCTGCCACAGCGCGCACAGGTGACCTCGGTCCGGCGCATGCCGAAGGAACTGTCATCGTGTTCGACGATGACGCCGTCGGCCCCGGCCTTGGTGAAGCTCGGCCAACCCGATCCGGAGTCGAACTTGTCATCCGAACGAAACAGCTCGGCGCCACATGCCGCACATCGGAAGAGCCCCGGGTCATGGACGTCGAGCAGCGCTCCGGTCCATGCCGGCTCGGTGCCCTTCTCACGCAACACGTGGTAGCGGTCCGGCGGGAGCTCGGCCTTCCACTCGTCCTCTGACTTCACGATCTCAGGTGCCACTTGTCGCTCCTTGGGGAGTCGTACTGGTCTGGTGAAAACCTTCTGGAGTAATCCCATGACCAGGTAACGCCGACCAGGGGACAACTGTTCCACGAACTTCACCCGGGATTCCGGGCGCCGAGCGATGAGGTGGTCGAGCAGGTCGGTGGAGGGTGCGGTTCCTTCGGAGTGGTTCAGAAACGCTTTGCTATCGTCAGCCCAGAAACGCCCCCTGCCAGGGAGCTTTCATCGCAACCCACCCATGGACCTCCACGACAGCCCCGAAGACGCCGCCTTCCGAGCCGAGGCTCGCCACTGGCTCGAGGCCAACCTCACCGGTGAATTCGCCGAAGCCCGGGGCCAAGGACGGGCCGGGCTACAACACGAGGGTCGAGGCATCCGCACTGCCTGGGAGCGCAAGCTCGGGGAAGACGGCTGGACTTGTGTGGGTTGGCCCCTCGAGTACGGCGGCCGGGGCGCCCCGATGTCCCAGCAAGTCATCTGGAACGAGGAGTACGTCCGGGCCGACGCCCCTGCCCGAGTGAACGTCATGGGCGAGGGGCTCCTCGGCCCCACGCTCATCGCCTACGGCACCGACGACCAGAAGAACAGATTCCTGAATCCCATCCGCTGGGGTGTCGAGCTGTGGTGCCAGGGCTACTCCGAGCCCGACGCCGGCTCCGACCTCGCCAACGTCCAGACCAAGGCGGTCCTCGAGGACGACGAGTGGGTGATCACCGGCCAGAAGGTCTGGACCTCCTACGCCCAGTGGGCCAATTGGTGCTTTGTCCTCTGCCGCACCGATCTCGAGGCGCAGCGGCATCGGGGGCTCTCCTACCTCCTCGTCCCCATGGACCAACCCGGCGTCGAGGTCCGACCCATCCGGCAGATCACGGGGACCTCCGAGTTCAACGAGGTCTTCTTCGACCGAGCCCGCACCGACGCCGATCTCGTCGTGGGCGAGGTCAACGACGGCTGGCGAGTGGCGCTCGCCACGCTCGCCTTCGAGCGAGGCGTCGGACTCCTCGGTGACATCGTGGGATTTCGCAAGGAGCTCGACCATCTCCTCGAGCTCGCCCGCAAAAACGGGAGCACCACCAACAAGGTGCTTCGCCAACGACTGGCGGAGATCTGGATCCGGCTCTACATCCTCCGGCTCAACACCTTGCGTTCCCTCACCGGCGTGGACGGCCCCGTAGCCCCACCCCAGGCATCGATCTCCAAACTGTTCTGGGCTACATGGCATCGCGACCTCGGTGAGCTCGCCATGGACGTCCTCGGCATGCGATCAGAAGTGGCCGAGTTTCTGCCCTACGAGCTCTCTGACCTCCAGCGCATCTTCCTCTTCAGCCGCGCCGACACCATCTACGGCGGGTCCAACGAGATCCAACGCAACATCATCGGCGAGCGCGTCCTCGGGCTCCCGCCCGAGCCCAAGGTCGCCGCCGCGAAGGGAGACCCGTCCCCGTGACCCCCGCTCCACCCCAACCTCCTGCGCCCCACGCCCTTCTCACGGGCAAGGTCGTGGTCGTCACCGCCGCCGCGGGCACGGGCATCGGCTTCTCGACGGCGAAGCGTTGTGTCGAAGAGGGTGCGACGGTAGTCATCTCCGACGCGCACGAACGCCGTCTTGGAGACGCAGCCGACGCCCTGGCTGAGGTGTCTGGGACCCGACCCCTGGCGGTGCCCTGCAACGTCACCGTTGAAGCACAGGTCCAACATCTCTATGACACGGCCATGGCCGAGCACGGCCGCATCGACGTGGCCATCAACAATGCCGGCCTGGGCGGCAACGCTCCCATCGTGGACATGACCGACGACCAGTGGTCGACGGTCCTCGACATCACCCTCACCGGCACCTTCCGGTGCATGCGAGCCGAGCTCCGCCACATGTACGGACAGGGGAGTGGTGTCATCGTCAACAACTCCTCGGTCCTCGGATGGCGGGCCCAAGCCGATCAGTCCCATTACGCGGCGGCCAAGGCGGGTGTCATGGCCCTCACCCGTTGCGCCGCGGTCGAGGGGGCGGTCCACGGCGTCAGGGTGAACGCCCTGGCGCCCAGCCTGGCCCTCCATCCCTTCTTGAACCGGGTCTTCCCCGACGACGAATTGGAACGCCTCCGCCGAGCCGAGCTCTTCGGACGCTCCGCGGAGACCTGGGAGGTCGCCAACGTCATGGTCTTCCTGGCCAGTGACTACTCGTCGTACATGAGCGGCGAGATCGTCTCGGTCTCGAGCCAGCACCCCTGAGCGTCTCCGGCGCTCTGGGGATGCTGCTCCCCAGTAGCGATCCCGGCTCCTGAACAGGGACAACGACGCACCGGCGGTGACACGACCCCGCTGTCTCTGTTCGAAATGACTTCAACGTTGGGCATCACTGATCCGAGGTGACCCGAACCGTCGCCCGTGCCAGCCTCTGCAATGATGCGGGCAGGGCAAGGAATCCGCGCCGATGCCGGCGGTCATGGGGAGCACCTAATGCCGGGGATGGGAACGTTCCTTCAGACGAAGAACCCCGTCGTCGTGTCGACGTTCCACGCCGCGCTTCTCCACCAGATGCTCCTGATCGGTCTGGTCTTGGTCTTCCTTTCGGTGCTCTGGAACATCCTCCGGACCACCCAATACCGCCGTTTGGTCGCGGCAGGCTCGTTTCCAGGCGGAAAGAACCTGGTGACGATCGGGGCTGAGCCCGTCGCTCGTCGGGTGCTTCGGATCGGGTTCGGACTGCTCTGGATTCTCGACGCTCTGCTGCAGCTCCAATCAGCGATGCCCTTGGGCCTGCCGCCGAGTGTGTTGCAACCGTCGGCGAGCACGTCGCCGGGATGGGTCCAGCACGTCGTGCATATCAGCGTCAAGGTCTGGACCGACCATCCCGTCCAAGCCGCCGCCTCCGCGGTGTGGCTCCAACTCGGTATCGGGGCTCTCCTGCTCCTCGCTCCTCGAGGGTGGTGGTCACGGCTGGCGGGCGTGGCGGCAGTGGGGTGGGGGCTCGTCGTCTGGGTGTTCGGCGAGGCGTTCGGGGGGATCTTCGGCTCGGGCGCATCCTGGCTCTTCGGGACACCCGGCGCTGTCCTTTTCTATTGCATGGCCGGCGCTCTCGTGGCCCTTCCCGATCGGGCCTGGTCGAGCCCGAGGTTGGGCCGCCTGATCCTGCGGGGCGCGGGTCTGTTCCTCATAGGCATGGCCGTATTGCAGGCTTGGCCGGGGCGGGGTTCCTGGCAGGGCTCGGTGCGGGGCACGAGCACGGGAACGCTCACGGCCATGGTCCGCGACATGGCCCAGACCCCCCAACCCGGCCCTTTGGCCTCGGCCGTCCGGGGGTTCGGGCGATTCGATGCGTCACACGGGTGGGGCGTCAACCTCTTCGTCGTGATCATGTTGGCGGCCATCGGGATAGCTCTCAGCACCGCCAACCGGCGGGTGGTTCGGTCGGCGATGTCCGCGGCGGTGGCGTTGTGCCTGGCGGATTGGGTCTTGGTCCAGGACTTCGGTTTCTTCGGAGGGGTCGGCACCGATCCCAACAGCATGGTGCCGATGGCGCTCATCTTCGTCTCCGGCTACCTGGCCGTCGTGAAAGTTCCGGCGCCGCTTCCGATTGTTGTTCCATCTGCAACTGATGGCGCTCCCGTCGACTCTGACGCCGTGGGCGTGGTCGAGACGACGCCATGGTGGGATCGTGTCGCTCCCGGCTACCTGGCCCGCGTCCTGGCTGCGGTGGCAGCCGTGGCCGTCGTGCTCGTCGGTGCGGTGCCCATGGCAGCTGCGTCGGTCAACCCGAATGCCGACCCCATCTTGGCCGTCGCCGTGGACGGCACGCCCAACATCGTCAACCTTCCTGCGCCCGCGTTCCAACTCGTCGACCAAACAGGTCGGACCGTGTCGTTGGCGAGCCTCCGGGGCCGGACGGTGGCCTTGACCTTCCTCGACCCCGTCTGCACGTCGGACTGCCCACTCATCGCCCAGGAGTTTCGCGGTACCAACTCGTTGCTCGGAGCCGACTCGAGCCGAGTCGTGTTCGTGGCTGTGGTTGCCAACCCCATCTACCGGACCACGGCGTTGACCAACGCCTTTGACCGTCAAGAGGGCCTCGAACACATGACCAATTGGCTGTTCCTCACTGGATCGGTCTCGGCACTCGAGCATGTCTGGGGGAAATACGGCATCGAGGCAGACGTCTTGCCGGCAGGTGCGATGGTCGCCCACAGTGATCTCGCCTATCTCATCGATGCCCGTGGCCATACCCGCGAAGTGCTCAGTGCCAACCCGGGCGACGGGTCATCCTCGGCCTCGTCGTCTTTCTCGGAGTACCTGGCTGAAGCGCTCGAGCGTGTGATCCACACGTGAGGAGGATCGAGGCCCGCACCCCGCTCATCGGTGGCGCGGCCGCGTTCGTGGCCTCGGCGTTCGTGCTGGCGGCCTGCTCGAGCCCCAACACGGACGCTGGCGTGATCCCCGCCGACTCGGTGTTCTCGATCGAGGTCCCGCTCGACGCCACCTTCGCCACGGGGTCCGCCGTAGAGGCCGTCGTTCCCATGGGCCGGCTGAATGATCGGATCAACACCTTCTGGCAGCTCTTCTTCCGCTCGACCGTAACGTCGCGTTGGGCACTCTCGACACCGACCGGCGTCGCCGACAACGGTGGCCTTGTCGTCAGCACCAACACCAGCACCAGCACGAACGGACACCAGGCCACGATGTCCCTGGCAGGATTCGAGCCGAGCCAGGATCTCGACTTCTCACCCCTCGCCTCGAGCACGGACCAGGGAAGGACGTGGGTGCCCGGACTACTTCCCGCCGGGTTGGCTGCGGTACCCGACGCCTTGGCCGTCTCGTCGAGTGGGGGGTTGAGCGGGGGATTGGTCGCCCTCGTCCGTGACCGAGGAGGTGAGGTGCTCACGAGCACGGGCAATACCTCGCATTGGTCGACCCTCGTCAACAGAAATGCGATCGCTTCGTCGGCGGTGGGTCGGTCATGTGGTGTCGGCGACCTGACCGCCGTTGCTCTCGACGCCACCGGTGGTGTCGAGGTGGGGACGAGCTGTTCTGCATCGGGACTGGTGGGAATCTTCGGGAAAGCCGGCGGCACGTGGCACCTGGTGGGACCTCGCCTCTCGAGCCCTTCGGCGCCGGCCGCGACGAAGGTGCTCCGACTGGTCGACGTGAACGGCGTGATGCATGGCCTCGTAGCCCTTCGCAGCAAATCCCGGACGAGCATCGTCGCCCTGGCCGGCGCGGCCGGCACGGCCGGTACCGACGGTGGGGCTTGGGCCCGATCGGTGGCACTCCCGATACGCGTCGGTGACCGGGTCGCCTCGACGGGCGTGGAACCGGGGGGCGGGTTCGTCGTCCTCGTCTCCCGGTCGAACGGGTCCTTGGAGCTAGAAGCCGGGACGGGCCCCGGTGGTGGTTGGCAGTCACTGCCGTCTCCGCCCTCGGGCACGGTGACGGTCGCAGTCACGACTGGGGGCGTCGTCGATGCATTGGCCGTGGCTACCACGAGGCTCATCGACTGGCGGCTCGACCCGGCGGCAGGTACGTGGAGCAAGATTGCCACCGTGACCGTGCCGATCCAGTTCGGTTCCTCGTCGTGACCAGCTGTCCAACCGGGCCCGTGCCGGCCATGAAGACCGGGCCATGTCCTACCTGACCGGCCACTGGGCGTTCGACCCCTTCCTCGTCGTGGTCGTGGCCGTGGTGGCCGCCCACGAAGTGGGACTGGCCCGGTTGCGGGCCCGCTCGGATCCCCGGCGCACGAGGACACGGCGGTGGCGCTCGCTGATGTTCTACAGCGCGCTGGCTTGCCTATTGGTGGCGGTGGAGTCGCCCATCGACTACTGGTCCGATGACTATTTCTTCGTCCACATGATCGAGCACATCCTCATCTCCTTCTACATCCCCATCCTGCTCGTGGCGGGCGCCCCGTGGATTCCCCTGCTCTTCGCCTTCCCGGTGGGGCTTCGCCGCCGGCTCGGGCGCGCCCTGCTGTTGGGCTCCTGGGCTCGTCCGCTGCGGTCGGCCGGTCGGCTCGCCATGAACCCCTGGACGGCACTGGGAGCTTTCAACGCCACCATGGTCCTGTGGCACTTCCCGGCACCCTTCGACCTCGCCGAGAACAACCAGTCGGTCCACATCTGGCTCATGCACGGGACATTTCTCGTCACCGGCGTCCTCTTCTGGCTCCAGATCATCCCGTCGCACCCGCTGAAGCCCCGGGCCTCGCTTGTCTGGCAGGGGGGAGCCATCATCAGCACCGACATCGTGATGTTCGTGCTCGCCATGTCGCTGAGCATCTTGACGAGCTCGTCGTGGTATTCGGTCTATGCCCACATCCCCGGGGTCTCGCTGTCCCCGTTCGCCGATCAGCAGATCGGGGCGGCCATCTTGTGGGTGTGCGGCGACTTCTGGGCGGTTCCCGCGCTGATCGTGGTCATTCGGCGCGCCATCGTGGCGGAGGGTGGGTTTTCCAACGTCCTCGAGCGGGTGGTCCGCCGCTCCTCCGACGCTCCCTTGGTCCACGCGGAAGATCGTTGACGGGGGACGATGTCGGACCTAGCCTCTGCGCCGAGGCGTCCTGGACCCACTGACATGGAGTGCACTGGGGCTGGGTCGAGCGGACAACGGGCCGAGGGGGCTCCAATGAGTGTCGGCGCATCCGTATCTTCCGGGGCACGAAGAGTCTGAGCGTGAGACGCGGGGGCCGGCTGGCCATCCTCGGCGTGCTGTTGGGCGTGGCGGTGGGCCTCGTGGTCTTCACTGTCATGGCCTTCCTACGCTCGTCTCCTCCCACGGTCGACTTCACGACAGGTCATATGGCGGGAGCGCCCGTCGACCTGAGGGTGCAAACCGTTGGCTCCATCGGCTTCGGTCCCCATCCGACGTGGGTGTCGTACATGACCGAGACTCCGGGCGGACAGTGGGTCCACACCACCTTGTGGGACCTCCCGGCCCACACGCGGATCAACGTCACGCTCGACCAGTACGACAGCGGGTCACCGCTTCGGAACCAACAACTCGGCCAGATCATCGGGACGGCCGGAACCGTGGCCACGTACAACGGCAAACCCGAATCGGTGATCAACTCGAACGACACCAACGGGGTGGGCCACACCTTCACGATCCCGACGCTCGGCATCAGCGTCCCCTTGGTCGGCATCTCGGCCAACGCCAAGAACCCCTGCAGTGTGGCGCCGTGCAGCACGAGCTATGACCACAACGTGATCAAGTTCTCCTTCGTGACGCCGGGTCCGGGCCAGTACCCGTGGCAGTGCTTCGTCCCCTGCGGCCTCGCCTATCTCTACGGGAACGGTGGTCCCATGCAAACCGTGGGGTACATGGACGGGTTCCTCAAGGTGGTGGCATGAGTCAACCCGACGAGACGCACCACTTTCGTCGCCTGGTGGTCATCTGGGCGGTCCTCGCCGTCGTCTGCGACGTCGTCTTCTACTTCGCCGTCGGTCCGCATGTCCCCCCCGGGGCGATGTCGACGTCGGCCAGCGGCCAACAGACCGACTTCATCGTCCTCTTCATGATTGCGCTCCCCGTCATGCTGGCCGTGTGGGTCTACATGGCCTATGCCCTGATCGTCTGGCGAGGATCACGGAGCGGTGAGGAAGAACCTGAAGGCGGACCCAAGGCCCGCGGCCACTTCGGGATCCAGGTCGGATGGATCGCCACCACCACCGTCATCGTGCTGGGCGTCTTCGTCTACGGCACGGTCGAGCTCGTCGTGCCGGCCGGCGCCGGTGGTGGTGAAGGCCAGAGCCCGATCTGGACACCTGCGTCGCATGACGTCCTGTCCATTCAGGTCATCGGCCAGCAGTGGGAGTTCACCTACCGCTACCCGGCGTTCGGGGGGTTCGAGACCCGGCAGCTGATGATCCCCGTGGACACCCCCGTCGCCTTCCACGTGACCTCGCTCGACGTCATCCACTCCTTCTGGGCCTATCAACTCGGGGTCAAGGCCGATGCCAACCCCTCGTCGGACAACGTTGCCTACACCACGGCCAACCAGCTGGGCGCGTTCACGGTCCGCTGCTCGGAGCTGTGCGGCCTCTGGCACGGAGCCATGTACGACTTCGGTCGGGTGCTCACCAAGGCGCAGTTCTTCGCCTGGGCCCAATCGACCGAACGCCAGAACGCGGCGAACACCAAGCTCCTGCCACCGTTCTCCTACACCTACGTCCCTGACGCCAACGGTGCCGACGGTGGCTACTACCCCGACAACGTCGACCCGTACAGCAAGGTCCAGCAGTACGGGGCCACGAGTCCGAGCAAGTAGGAAGGACGACTGAGGGCATGGCACTGGACATGCGTGCGGGGATCAGGTCCGAGCATTCGGGAGACGCCGCGCCCCCGGGCGCCTCGGTCCGGCGCCGTCGCTTTGGGTTGTTCGGGCCCCACCTGGGCCGCGCCCTCGTCGGAGCGGTGGGCGGATACGCCTTTGGTCACTGGGTCGGCAACCTGATCGCCAGTGGCTACATCAACGTCCAAGGCAACGGTCAGAACGACGTGGCCACCGTTCTCGGGCTCTCGATCGGAGTGGTGGGATGGCTTGCCGGGGCCGGGATGCTCAACTACCCGCTGGCCAAGATCGTGGGCCGGGAGCCCCTGCCCCCCGCCATGTCGAAGAGCTGGACCCGCTACTTCGGCCCTGCGCTCGACCACAAGGTCATCGGCCTGCAATACACGATCGTGGTCCTCCTGTTCCTCTTCACCGGTGGCCTCCTGGCGATGGCCATCCGGACGGAGCTGTTGACCCCGACAAGTCACATCTTCGGTCCCGGCACCTATATCTCCGTGGTCAGTGAGCACGGGACGATCATGATGATGATGGCGTCGTCGATCATCATCGGTCCGCTCGGAAACTGGCTGGTCCCTCTGATGATCGGGTCCCGTCGCATGGCGTTCCCGCGTGTCGAGGCGTTCTCGCTGTGGATGTTCGCCGCCGGCTACCTCGTGATTTTGACGGCCCTGCCGCTGGGTGGCTTCCCCACGGGGTGGACGGGGTACGCGCCGCTGCAGACCCAGGCGTCGGCGGGGATGGACTCCTATCTCGTCGGATTCGCCGTGATCGGGATCGGCATGATCTGCGCGGGATTCAACCTCCTCGCCACCATCATCAACTACCGCGCCCCGGGGATGACCTGGAGCCGGATCCCCATCTTTGTCTGGTCCATCCTGGCCACCGCGGCGCTCTTGACCCTGGCCACCCCGACGCTCGTGGCCGCCGGGCTGTTCGGCGTGCTCGACCGGACGGCCCAGACTGCGCTCTATGTCAACGAGCACGGTGGGAGCTCGTTTCTGTGGGAGAACCTCTTCTGGTTCTTCGGCCACCCCGAGGTCTACATCATGGCCTTGCCGGGCTTCGGGATCGTCGCCGAGATCCTGCCCGTGTTCACCCGCAAGCCGCCCTTCGGCTATCGGATCGCGGCGGCGGGGATGATCGGTGTCGCACTGCTGTCGTTCTTCGTGTGGCAGCACCACCTCTTCCAGAGCGGGATCAACCCCGACATGCGGCCCTTGTTCATGCTCACCACCGAGCTCATCTCCATCCCCACGGGGTTCATCTTCCTCGTTGGCATGGGGACCCTGTGGAAGTCGAAGATCCGGTACGAGGTGCCGATGCTCTTCGCCCTGGGGATGTTCTTCAATTTCCTGATCGGCGGCATCTCGGGCGTCTTCCTTTCAGACGTCCCCGTCGATGTGACGGTCCACGGGAGCTTCTTCGTCCTGGCCCACTTCCATTACACGATCATGGGTGGGCTCGTCTTCGCATTCTTCGGTGGCCTCTACTACTGGCTCCCGAAGATGACGGGGAGGACCTTGAACAAACGCCTGGGCAAGTGGCACTTCTGGACCATGTTCATCTTCTTCAACCTGACCTTCTTCCCCTTGTTCCTCGTCGGGCTGTTGGGCCAACCTCGTCGGGTATTCGAGTACGCGCAGAACCTTCAGGTGTTGAACGACTTCGCCTCGGTGAGCGCCTTCCTGCTCGGATCGTCGTTCGTGATCTTCGTCGCCAACTTCGTGTGGTCGATCTTCATCGACCCCAAGCCGGCTCCGGCCAACCCGTGGAACTCCCTGGGTCTCGAGTGGCAGACGGCGAACCCGGTGCCCTCCTACAACTTCGCCCGGATCCCCGTCGTCCTGGCCGATCCCTATCACTACGGTCGGGGTGATTCTCAGGCCGTCGCCGACCTCGGCCCGAAGACCCTGGCACTGGCCGGAGCCGTCCGCGCCGATGCTCCGGCTGCGGTGGGAGAACATGGCGTGACCGGAGAAGAGGGATCCGCCGACCCGAGGCCACCGATCGCATGACCACCGAACCCGTCACCACAGACAGAGATCCTCTGGCTCAGGAGCCTCCCGGCTTTCGCGAGACACCGGAGGAGATCGAGTACGAGATGCGCTCGGCGGAGGGCGCCATATGGACCGGTGGACGTCTCGTCATCGGCATCACGGCGTTCTTCTTCGCCTCGCTCGCCTTCGCCTACTTCTACCTCCGCTCGACCAACAGCGACGACCTGTGGCGGCCCCACAAGATCACCGCACCCACGGGGGTGGGCGCGGCCGTCTTCGCCGTGGCCGTCGCCGGCGCGGTGTTGAGCGCCTACGGGACCATGCGGCTCCGTCGGGGCGAAACCCTCGACTGGGAGGTGGCGGGTTGGACAACGGTCCTGGGCGGGCTCGTGGCTGCCGGGCTGCAGGTGTGGCAGCTCACCGAGCTCCCGTTCTTCCCCGGATCGAGCGGCTACGCCTCGTGCTTCGTGGCCTGGGCCGGCATGAACATCGCCCTGCTCCTGGTGGGCGTCTACTGGCTCGAGACAATGCTGGCCCGCTGGTTACGGCTGCGGCGGGCGATCACCGAAGACGGTGGTGCGCTCACCTCCACACTGCCGGTGGCCCGCTTGTTCCGGGCCAATCTCGAGGCCTGCTCGTACTTCTGGGGTTGTCTCGCCCTTGTCGAGCTCCTCTTCTGGCTACTGTTCTACGTGATCTGATCGACGTGATCTGACCGGCCTGGCCCCGGAGGGCGGGGCGGTGTCCGGACAAGAAAGCCGGACACGAAAGGTGGTGAGTGATGCTCGGGACTGCCAGCCTCGTCGGGGCTCAGGCGCTCACATTCGCCATACCCGTGGGGACGCTCGCCGTGGTGTGTCTGTGGGGATTCTTCCAGCGTCGCCCGAACCGGTGACCGGGTGGGCCGCTGACGAGCGGCCCCGTGCACCGTCGCACCATCAGAACGACCCGAAGACCCGGGCCCGATCTCTCGAAGCCCGCCCGGCGTTGGCGGTCCTGGGTCTCCTCGTTCTCGTGGGAGCCCTCGTTCCGCCGCTCTCCACCCTGGCCCGCCGGGTCGAGGTCCTCGAGGCGCTCCAGTTCGCCCTGCTCACCATGGCCGTGCCGGCCCTGGTGGTCCTGGGGGCTCCGTGGCGCCTCCTGGGCGTCGCGGCCCGAACCACCGGTTTCGCCGACCGCGAAGGGGTGGTCGTCCTCGAGGGGCCCGCGGTCGCCGACCGGATGGCGGCGGCCCGCCGCCGCCATCCCGAGTTGGCCCGGAGCTTCGCCTATCTCGGCCTGGACGTGGTCCTGGTGGTGATGTGGCGCATCCCGGTCAGCGTCGACGCGCTGGCCCGTCACGGCTGGCTGGCTCTCCTCGAAGCCGCCTCTCTGGTGCCGGCAGGCGTCGGGCTCTGGATCGAGCTGGTCGAGTCACCGCCCTTCTCGCCCCGCCTGGCCCGACCCAAGCGCATCGCCCTCGCCGCCGTCGCCATGTGGACGATCTGGGTCACCGCCTACCTGGTGGGCCTGTCCCATGCATCGGTCTACCGCTCCTATGCCCATGTGCCGGGCCGCGACTTGAGTGTCTCGGCGGACCAGGCGCTGACGACGGGCATGCTGTGGCTCATGTCGTTGTGCGTCTTCATCCCCGTCATCTTCTCGAACCTCGTCCTGTGGCTCCGCAGCGATGAGGATCCCGACGATGCGCTCTACCGGTTGGTTCGAGACCAACGGCGCGTGGCCCCAGAGCTCCCGGTCGACGACCGCCCCGACCGGGGCCGTCGCCTCACCTGACTCTCGGTCCGGGCCTCTACGACGAGGTGGTGGGGCCCGAGACGACGGGAAGTGACTCGGTCGAGACATCCAGCGTGGCCAGCCTCGTGCCCAGGATGTGGCCGGCGGCGTCGATCTCGGCGGTGGCCTTGTTCCGGTCCTCGGTGAGGAGGCGCTCGTCGCCGTGGAGCTGGTTCCGGGCCTTCCGGTCGCCGGGCCGAGAGGTGAGGGCCTGGATGGCTTCGATGGCCGCCAGGGCGTCAGAGGTGGCCCACACCGTGACGGTGTTGACCGCCTGGTCGACCTCCTTCCCCGCCGCCGAACCGGGGCCGGCGATGTCGGAGAGCTGGAAGATGTTGTCGTTGGTGTAGGAGCAGGCCGTCTGGTCATCGCGAAGCAGCGACGGGATCTGGGCCCGGTGACCCGAGTTCAGCGTGCCCGACGTCTCATCCCCGTAGAGCGTCAGGGCCTCGCGCACGGAGAAGAGACAGGGGGCCACGTCGAAGTTGATCTGCTTGATGACGGCGTTCTCGGCCATGGCATCGGAGGCGGGGGAGGTCGGAGTGGGGAGATCGCTCACGACCGCGGCTCCGACCACCACGATGACGCCGGCGGCGACGAGAAAGGCTCGCCGCTTGTACCACGGGCTCGCGCCGCCGCCGCCGGGCTCGGGAGCGGGGGGGACGCGACGATCTGTCGTGATGGGTCCCGACACCCCGCTCACGGAGTCTCCCCGAGCGACTGACGGGCGTAGGTGGCGATGCCCTGGCCCCACCGGGCGATACTCGCCGGAGGCAGGCTGAACCCTCCGGTCGGGTTTTCGTTGGCGAAGGGCGTGGCTTCGTAGCGGAGCCGGCCCGACGGATCGACGAAGTACATGACGTCGTTGTGGGCGACGATCCCTGACGTTCGTGAGACGTTGACCGACACCCCGTATGCCCGCCACACGGCGTTCAGCGTGGTGAGGTTCGACGTGAGGAAGTGCCACGTCGCCAGGCTCCCGAGGCCGGTTCGGACTGCAGCCGTGGACGCCGGCGCACTCGAGAGCGCGAGGGGGTCGGTGTTCACGGTCAGGAAGACGACTCGACTCGCGGCCGACCCCAGGTCGTCTGCCGCTTGGACAACCTCCGCCGACACCACGGGGCAGATGTCCTGACAGGGTCCGTCGAAGAAGGTGAGGACCACGGCGTGGCCGCGCTCATCGGCGAGCGACGTGAGGTGCCCGGCCTGATCCTCGAGCGAGAAGTTCGGGGCGCTGGCCGAGCGTGGGCTGATCCCCATGAATTGGGGCAGGGGAGCCCCCATTTCCGGCGCCGACGGGGCCGAGCCCGGGGGAGCGATGAGACCCGGCGCGGACGTCGTCGCCGTGGTCTGGCCGGCGGTGGTGGCACCAGGGTTGAGGCCGACGCTCGAGAGCAGGTGCTCGAGAAGTGTGCCGCCGACGCCCAGCCCCACGAGGACGGCCACGACGATCAGAGCGAACTTCGGAGGGACCTTGGGTTCGGACCGCCGGAAGGCAGCGGCGCGTTCTGCCTCGCTGAGCTGGGGCGGGTCCGGCTGTCGGTCGTCCTCTTCGGTGGACACGGCGGGGCCGGTGTCGTCCCGGCTCACGATGTCAGTGAACCCGGACGATGGCATCGATGCCCATGGCCACGAACAATGCGGTCAAATACGTGATCGAGAAGCCGAAGAGCTTCATGGCCCGACGGGGTGTCGGGTTCCGCATCAGGGCCACCGCGGAGACAAAGAACGCGCCACCCGCCACGAAGGCGACGGCCGCGTAGCCGATGTTGAGATGGGCCACCGGCGCCAAGACCAGCGACACGACCCACACGGCCACGACGTAGCCGGTGATCCGGCGCGTGACCGTCCGAAGGTCGGCGATCGAGGGGAGCATCGGCACCTGGGCGTTTGCGTAGTCATCTCGGTACCGGACCGCGAGAGCCCAGAAATGCGGCGGCGTCCACAAGAAGATGATCCCGAACATCACGAAGGGGGCGAGGCCCAAGTGTCCGGTTACCGCACTCCATCCGACGAGGACGGGTACGGCTCCGGCGGCGCCACCGATGACGATGTTCTGCGGAGAAGACCGTTTGAGCCACATGGTGTAGACGCCCAGATAGAAGGCGGTGGCCGACACCGCCAGCACGGCCGAAATCGGGTTCACCAACGACCACAGCAGAGCGAATGCCGAAATCTCGAGGGTCGTCGCGAAGATGGTTGCCGCCCATGGGGTGATCGCACCGGTGACCAGGGGTCGGTTCTTCGTTCTCTCCATCAGGGCATCGATGTCCCGGTCGTAGACCATGTTCAAGGCGTTGGCCCCACCCGCCGCCAATGCACCGCCGACGACCGTGATCACCATGAGGCGGAGCGAAGGCACGTGACGGGCCGCCACAAACATGGTCGGAACCGTCGTGATGAGCAGGAGCTCGATGATCCGTGGCTTCGTCAGCGCGATGTAGCTCTGGACTCTCGCCGGGACATGGGTCTGGGGCCGATCGAGGTGGAGCTCTCCGATCCCCCATCGGTTCAGCACGCCCGTGATGCTAGCCCTCGACGATCGCCCGTGCCACGATCAAGAACGGAGTTTTTGGCCCCATCTACCTGGCCTTTTCTGGCTCGGTGACTTATCGCGACAACCGCTGGATCGCCGGGGGTGCGCAGGGCCCCGCACGAACCAACCTGCCCGCCGGTGGAGACCGTCAGATGTCGAGGAACTCGGTCAGATCGTCGAACGCCACCTTGTCGAGGAAGTGCGGTCAGGGCAATGTTCCGGGCACTGAAGAGGGGTCCCGCTCCAACCAGACAGAGGCTCAGGTGCCTCGTCCCAGCACTCGCCCGCCCGACGGCGTCTACGCTCGTGTCGTGCGGAAGCGCTGGTTCTCGCGCAGGGCGTTCCTGCTCCATTTCGAGTTCTTCATGCTCGCCGCGGCATGCCTGACCGCAGGGTGGTGGCAGGTGACGAGAGCTCTCACAGGAAACGGTCTCAGTTGGGTCTACTCCGCGGAGTGGCCTGGATTCGCCGTGCTCGCCATCCTCGCCTGGTGGCACCTCATCCACGAAGATCCCGAGGCCTACCGAGCCCGGAAGCAACGTCCGGCCGAATGGGATGACGATTGACAGTCTCTGCGGGGTCGGCGCACCCGAAGGTCGGTGACGAAGGAACTAGTCGACGACGAACCCCGACACGGTCACAGACCCGCCGGCGGTGACGACGCTGATGGGCCCGGTGGTGGCCCCGATCGGCACCACGGCCTTGATTCTCGTCGAGCTATTGAAGGTGATCGTGGCCCGGAGGCCGTCGAACGACACCGAAGTCGCATGCGCCAGGCGCTTGCCGACGATGACGACGATGGCGCCGACGGGGCTCGACGGCGGCCTGAACCTGGCGATGCTCGGAGCCAGGTGGTGGTAGATGACCCGTCCGGTCTTCGTGACCCGGATCACCGTCGGCGAGGTGGTCGACCCGGGGGCGGGACCCGTGGTTGTCGCGCTGTTGGGACCGAAGCCCGCCATGGTCGTCGTGGGGGTACCCCCGGCGACGGTGGTCGAGGTCCCTCCCGAAGTGTCCGACGTGCCGGGGAGGGCGAGGCCCTGGCCGGTGTTGGTGCCGGCTCCGGTGTCGCCGGTGATCGACGACCCGTTGCCGTCGACCCCCTTGGTCACCGTCGACTTCGAGATCGTGGTGGTGGTCGACGGGGGAGCCGAAGCGTGATGCGCCTTCGGATGTTTGGCGGCCGAGGTCGGTGTCGAGGTCGAGCACGAGGCGGCGAGCACCGCCGCGGCCAACCCCAAGGCCATAAGGCGCCAAGCCGGTCGGCGCATCAGCGCCGGCCTGCTGCAGACCGACGGTTCATC